>Ga0326727_10003188_pt1 | contig 53248 bp, 50 predicted proteins | sample MB2enrmetagenome_FD_207643 | JGI IMG/M metagenome (GOLD analysis project Ga0326727, IMG submission 207643) | Lab enriched peat soil microbial communities from McLean, Ithaca, NY, United States - MB29MY | ecosystem: Environmental > Terrestrial > Soil > Wetlands > Peat | place: USA: New York...
AATTACCTCGTGCTCTCGCTCGGCTTTTTGCTGCTGGATGACAAGTTTCTGCTCCGCTTTGTTCCCGCGCGTTTCCGTCCGCATGAGCGGGAAGCAATCCCGGCAACGGAACCGGAGTTCAAGGAAAGGCAGCCGCTGTCGTTACTCGCACTGGTCGAAGCCAGCATGGTTGCGGCGGAAACAGAGCCGCGCGAGAGCGGCCGCGCACGAAGGAATCTCCTGGATCGGCTCGGTCTTTTCCTGTGGTCCGCGCGCCTGGCCGTTGCGGCAATCCTGCTGACGTGGATCGCCTACGACACCACAGTGGAAATGATCGGCATTCCGCTCCGGCGCAACATTCCCCAGGCTCTTGCATTGCCCCTTGCCGCGCTCGGACCTTTTCGCATCGCGAATCAGTACGGCCTGTTTGCCGTGATGACGCGCGGCCGCTACGAGATCGAATTCCAGGGCTCCGACGACCAAGTGAATTGGGCTCCGTACCAGTTCCGTAACAAGCCGCAGGCGCTGAATGAGGCCCCGCGCATCTATGCGCCCTACCAACCACGCTTCGACTGGAACCTATGGTTTGCTTCGCTTGGCGGCTGGCGCGAGAATGAGATGGTTCCTCTCACGGAGGAGCGGTTGCTGCTCGGCGATGAGGATGTGCTGGCGCTCTTCCGCGGAAATCCCTTCACGCAGATTCCGCCGCGTTATGTGCGCGCGGTCCTGTGGCAATACTGGTTCACCTCGATGGATGAAAAGCGGCACACCGGGGATTGGTGGCGGAGGGAAGACCTGGGTCTTTACGCGCCGGAGCTTACGATGACCGAGGACGGCAACTTTGCCGTCGTGGAGTGGCCGCGGGAGCTGCCGCCGCACGATTGACAAAGACGGGGACCGAGGGAACGGGAATGCATGGAACCGACGCGACTTCAGTCGGGCCGTGAGCTGTAACTCGGTGGAGGATTTCTCGATGGGACGCGCGTGCGTGATTGGATCGGGCCCCAACGGGCTCGCCGCGGCCATTGTGTTGGCGCAAGCGGGGATGCATGTCGATGTCTACGAGGCCGAAGCCGAGCCGGGCGGCGCGGCGCGCACGCTTCCGCTTTCGCTGCCTGGGTTCATGCACGACTCCGGCTCGGCGGTGCATCCGTTCGCGGCGGGTTCGCCGTTTTTCACGTCGCTCCCATTGGCAGATTTTGGATTGGAGTGGGTTCATGGTGAAGCGCCGCTGGCGCACCCGCTCGACGATGGCGCCGCGGTGGTGCTCGAGCGCGACCTTGGCGAAACGGAACGTGCGCTGGGCGAGGATGGAAGGACGTGGAGGCGCCTGGTGCAGCCCGCCGTCGATCATTGGCAGGAGTTTGCGGAAGACAGCCTCGGGCCCATGCTGCGCATTCCGCGTCATCCGTTGCGGATGGCACGGTTCGGATTGACCGCCTTCGAATCAGCGCAAAGTTTTGCGCAAAACCGATTCAGGAATCCGCGCACTCGCGCAGTCTTTGCAGGATTGGCGGGCCACTCGTGCCTGAGTTTTAACCGGCCGTTGAGTGCAACCATCGGCCTGATGTTCGGCGTCACCATTCACGCAGTGGGCTGGCCGATTCCGCGCGGAGGCGCTGGCGCCATTACACAGGCGCTCGCGCGTTATCTCATGATGCTGGGCGGCACGGTGCACATCTCTCACCGCATCGATACGGCTGCCTTCAGCGGGATCGAAGCAGAGAGCGCGCTTATCCTGTTCGACACCGCGCCGCGACAATTGCTTGCAATCGCCGGCGAGCGGCTGGCGCCCGGCTACAGGCGCAAGCTGGAGCGATTTGAACACGGGCCGGGCGCATTCAAGATCGACTACGCTCTTTCAGAGCCGGTTCCATGGCGAGCGCCGGAGTGCCGGCGCGCAATCACCGTGCACCTTGGCGGCACATTTGAGGAGATCGCCGCGGCCGAAGACGCGATAGCGCAAGGGCGAGAAGCCGAGCGGCCCTTCGTGCTGGCCGCGCAGCCTACGCTCTTCGATGCGACGCGCGCGCCAGAGGACAGGCACGTGTTGTGGGCGTATTGCCACGTGCCCAACGGCTCGGCATTCGATATGACGGAGCGCATTGAAGCGCAGATTGAGCGATTCGCGCCCGGATTCCGCGATTGCGTACTGGCGCGCCGAGTTTCGTCTCCCGCCGCGCTCGAAGCGATGGACGCGAACCTTTTCGGGGGCGACGTCAGCGGAGGAGCATTGACAATGAGGCAGATGATCTTCCGCCCAACTTTGCGCGGCTACTCGACGGGCGCGCCGAATCTGTATCTGTGTTCAGCATCGACGCCACCGGGCGGAGGCGTGCATGGCATGTGCGGCTATCACGCCGCCCAGTTGGCCTTGCGGCAAATGAAGCAGCGGTGACCGGGCGCTCAAAAACAAATTGGCCGTTCGCCGTGGATTCGCAATGCCTTCCACATCGCGTAATCCAGACGAACGGCCAGCCCGTCAAGAAAGTTCTGAACAGGCGCTAAGGCATTTCTCCTTGAGATATAGTCATCATGGTTTTCGTGCGCGGTGGCGATTTCTTGAGGAAATCGCCATTCAGCGTATCGGCTTCGGTATACAGCAGAAGGAGAAATGCTCTAAACGGCTGCGTAGCTCTCCAAGGCATCGCGGCTGGGAATCGTGAGCGTGGAACCGTGCTGCGCCACCAGGCGGCGATTTTTAAAGGAGGTCAGGGTGCGGGTGACGGTTTCGCGCGAGGCGCCAATGAATTCGCCGATCTCCTCGTGCGTGAGCGACAGGCGGCAACGCGAGCCGGTCGCGGGCTTCTGGCTGGGTTCGCTCCAGACCAACAGCAGCCGCGCCAGCCGCTCGGGCACCGATGCAGACAGACCCACCATGCGCAATTGCCCGCAAGCAAGGTTATAGCTGCGCACCATATCGCGCGCGACCGTCTGGTAAGCCTCAGGATGGCGGGTAAGAAATTGCAGGAAAACCTGGCGTGTTACGTGCGCGATTCTGGTGGGGTAGAGCACCTCCGCAGTCATCTCGTAAGCTCCGCCGGAAAGCGCGGAAGAAAGTCCGAGGACTTCGCCGGCCTTGGCGATGTGGAAGCTCAGGCGGTGGCCGTCGCTCGAGTTGATGGAGAGCTTGACCTCGCCTTCGAGAATGACAACGATGCCGGCGGCGGGTTGCGTCTCGGTGAACAGCACGACGCCTGCCGGATACGAAGTGGGATGGAGCAGCGATTCGAAATCGGCCAGCGCAGCCGCGGATAACGAGCTGAAGAACTCACTCTTGCGGTAGGGGGGAACAACCACATCGTTCGCATTTTCGCGCACCATCTGCATGTCAATTCTCCTCATCTGTCGGTTCCGCGTCCTTGCGTTTCACTTCATCGGCTAGATATTGCGTCCAGGGTGTGCCTGTCAGAATTTCGGCTTGGGTTTGAGAGTAGATCGCTTTCAAATTCCGCATTCCAGCGGCGTCGGCATAGGTGGTCCCGCGCAAATCGAGGGACAATTTTCTTTCGGCGAGAGCCGGAGCGGTGTGTTCCCACAGGCGGCCAAGTTCGGCCGCCCATGGTCCGGCAATACGCCCTTCCAACTTCATAACGATCGTTTCAGCGTTTTGTTGAACCGTGATTCGTAACGTAAGCTGGCTCGTCCTGCGCCATGCCCCCACTGATGCACGGTGCGTGCCAAACTGTTGCCGCTGTGCAACGGGCTGCGCGACACATTGAATTCAAAGTGGTTAATTTTCCGGAAGCGCGTTGTGGAGAGTGATTGAGGTGTGCCGCGTGACGACGTGACGATGACGAAATCTCGTCACCGAGACTGCATATAGTCGCCGCGTTCGATGGAGAGCTTTTTCATTTTGGAGTTCAGGGTGGTGCGTTTGAGGCCCAGGCGCTCGGCAGCGCCGCCGGGCCCGCCGATGATGCCTTTGGCGTCGCGTAGCGCGCGCAGAATATGATCGCGCTCGGCGGCCTGCAGTGTAGGATTGACTGCTGCGGTTGCGTTCCCTTCCTCTTCTTCCACGGATTCGAGCTCGGCCAGCGGCACGCGCAGCACCGGCCCGCGCGAGAGGATCACAGCGCGCTCCAGGAAATTCTCAAGCTCGCGAACGTTGCCTGGCCATTTCCACGCGACGAGAGCCGCCATCGTCTCCGGCGGGATGGTTTCGATGGCTTTGCCCATGCGACGCGCGTGGCGGGAGACAAAATGGCGGACAAGGATGGGAATGTCGGCGGCGCGCTCGCGCAGCGGCGGCGCAACGACGGGGAAAACTTTGAGCCGGTAGAAGAGATCGCTGCGGAACTGTTTCTCGGCGACCATCCTGGCCAGATCACGATTGGTAGCGGCAATGAGGCGCACGTTCACCGGGATGGGCCGCGTGCCGCCCAGCCGCTCGATCTCGCGCTCCTGCAAGGCGCGCAAGAGCTTCGGTTGCAGGTCAAGTGGCAGCTCGCCCACCTCGTCAAGGAAGAGCGTTCCCTCGTGCGCCAGCTCCAGCCGCCCCATCTTGCGCACGATGGCGCCGGTGAATGCGCCTTTCTCGTGGCCGAAAAGCTCGCTTTCGAGCAGGCCGGCGGGAATGGCGGCGCAATTCAGCTTGATAAAAGTGCGTTCGCTGCGCGGGCTCAGCCGGTGGATGGCGCGCGCCAGCAATTCCTTGCCGGTTCCCGTCTCGCCTTCGATGAGCACAGTGGCGTCGGTCGGGGCCACAGTCTCAATCTGTCGCAGCACATTGCGCAGGCCCGTGCTCTCGCCCACGATGTCGTCAAAGCGGTGTTCGACATTGATCTCGTCTTCGAGATATTGCTTTTCGTGGGTCAGGCGGTCGCGCAGTTCGGCAATTTGCTTAAAGACCAGCGCGTTGTTTACTGCCATAGCCACTTGTCCCGCTACCTGGCCCAGCATCTCGGCGTCGTGCTGCGAAAATGCGCTCTCCACGCGGCTGGCCACCATCAAGGAGCCCAGAGTCCTTTCGCGGTGAACGAGTGGAACCCAGACCCCGGACCGCAAGCCCATCCTGGTGAGATGTTGCACAGACTCGAGTGCAAAGGGCCATCGGTCGATCCTGTTCAAGATGACCGGGCGGCGGGTGCGGAAGGCCTGCCCTTCCGGGGATGCATCCGGATCCATTAACACCTCACCCTGACTCGCGCTGGCCTGATCGTCGGCGGCAAGAAACTGAACGCGCAACTTGCCGGTAGGCTCGTCGTATAGATTCAACGTCGCTGCGTCATGCGGAACCATCTGGCGCATGCTGGTGGAAAATGCCCCCAGCAGCTTGCGAATGTCCACATTGGCCAGCAGCAAGCTGCTGAGCTCGGCAATCACCGATTCCTGCGCCTGCTTTTGCCCGGTCACATCACGGGTGATCTTGGCAAATCCTGTCACTTGGCCGGTGCTGTCGCGAATGGCCGTGAGCACGATGTTGGCCCAGAAGCGGGAGCCGTCCTTGCGCACGCGCCAGCCCTCTTCTTCCACGCGCTCCTTAGCCGCGGCCTGGCGGAGCAGCTCGGCGGGCCGGTCCTGGTCTACGTCTTCCTGCACAAAAAACCGGGAGAAGTGCAAGCCCAGAACCTCGTCCGCCTTGTACCCTTTGATGTGCTCGGCTCCGGGGTTCCACGTCAGGATGTGGCCGTCGCGGTCGAGCAGATAGATAGCGTACTCGCCGATGTTCTCAACGATGGAGCGCAGCCTGAGATCGTTGAGCCGCAAAGCCTCCTGTGCCGCCCGTTGCTCCGTCGCATCGCGGATAAAGCTCATCACCGCCGGACCGGCGGCGGTCTCAAGGGGTTTGAGCATGATATCGACGGGAAACTCCGTGCCGTCCTTGCGAAGTCCAAAGAGATTTAGGGCCGCGCCCATCTGGCGGGTGCGAGGAGCTGCATGGTAGTCCTCGCGATGGCGCGGATGGTTGCCGCGAAACCGCGACGGGACCAGCATCTCGACCGGCTGGCCGATCAGCTCCTCGCTGCTGTAGCCGAACAGCTCTTCGACGCGCGGATTCGCGGCGCGCATGACGCCCTCTCCGTCTGCGACGAGGATCGCGTCCGGCGAAAACTCAAACAGCCGTTCGATTGTGCTTTGGGCAAATCCCGGCTGCACGTGTTCCTGCGCAGCCGCGTGCTGCCCGGGGGAATCCGAGAAGCCCATGTGTGTGCTACCGACCCTAACAAGGAAAATACCGCGGCGGACGGTTCTTTGGCAATGCCCGAAACTGCGGTTGCGTCAAGATCGGGACCGCAGGCGAAACTCAGGAGCGTTGCGCCTGCTCCGCGAGGTACGCCAGCCACGCCTCCATCCCCGCGCCGGTCTTGGCCGAGGTCTCGAAGATGCGGATGCCGGGCCGGATTTCGTTGATATTCTTGAGCGCCAGCTCGCGGTCGAAGGTGCAGGGGACGGCGAGATCGATTTTGGTAATCACGGCCGCGTCAGCCGAATTAAACAGCCCCGGATACTTCAGCGGCTTGTCCTCGCCCTCGGTCACGCTGAGCAGGGCCACGCGAATGCGCTCGCCGAGGTCGTAACTCGACGGGCACACCAGGTTGCCGACATTCTCGATAAAAAGATAGTCGAGGTCAGCCAGGGAGACGCCCTCCCAGCTTTCAAGATGCTTTGAGACCATCTCCGCGTCGAGATGGCAGATGCCGTGGGTATTGATCTGGCGCACGGGAGCGCCGCTCGCGGCCAGCCGCCGCGCATCGTTGTCAGTTTCCAGATCGCCCACCAGCGCCGCCGCGTGTGCACCGCGCCTGCGCAACTCGCGCAGGGTCAACTCCAGCAACGCCGTCTTGCCTGTGCCGGGGCTCGACACGAGATTCAACACCAGCACTCCGGCCGAAGTGAAGCGATTGCGCAGCCCCGCCGCAAGCTCGTCGTTCTTCTTCAGGATTCCCCGCCGCAACTCCACAATCCGGGTGATCATATGCGCTCCTCAACCTGATTCGCCGCGGCGATTGCAGATTCTTTAGGCTCCGGTTCTTCGATCTCGATCGCTTCGATCTCCAGCTCGCGGCCCTGGCGAAGATCGGCCGCCGGCTCGCCGCAACGCGGGCAGCGGAAGCTCTGCACGCCCTCGATCTCCATATCCACGCCGCAGGCATCGCAGTGCACGATTACGGGCAGTTTGTTGATGACCAGCGCCGCGCCGGCAAGGGGCGAGCCTTCCGTGGCCAGCTCCCAGCAGAATTGCAGGGAATCTTCGACGACAGAAGCCAGCGCGCCCACGCGCAGCCGCACTTGTTTCACGCGCGCGCCGGGATACGCGGAGGCCGACTCGGTCACCGCCTCCACGATGCTGGCCGCGATGGAAAGCTCGTGCATAAGTTTAGTATCCTACTTCGCGGTCCACCGCCGGCATTGATTTGGTTGGCCCTATCGGCACGACTGAAGTTCGTGCCCTGCTACAGAGCTCTCAAGCGCCGTCCCTACGGGACTCCTGTATTATGGCCTGCCGCGTTCCCCACGCTTCCACCCCAAGAAACAAAGACCGTTTCTTGGGGACCCCGGTGAAGCGCGGGACTAACAAACACTGCGCCTCCGGCGCGGGAGCCGTGCTATTTCAGAGCGGTTTCCAGTTGGGACGCTTCCCTCAGCCGGCCAGGAGCCGGTGCAAAATGTAAGATGGAAGCGAGGGATCTTCCCCGTGCCCGGCCCATTTACCCAGCAGATCGCAGCTGCACCGCACCTCGCCCTTAGCTCGCTGGCGCCTGAGACGTTTCAATCCGAAATCCGCGCCATGACCACCGAGTGCGACCGCATGGGCGGCATCAACCTGGCCCAGGGCGTCTGTGATACTCCTGTGCCCGAAGTGGTTGAGGCCGCTGCGATTGAGGCCATCCGCAATGGGCAGAACATCTACACGCGATGCGACGGAATTACGCGCCTGCGCGAAGCCATCGCGGCCAAGCAACTCCGCGACTACGGCCTGCGCTACGACGCCGAGCGCGAAGTGATGGTGGCTTCCGGTGCAACGGCCGGCCTGCACGCTGCCGCCATGGCGCTGCTCAATCCCGGCGACGAGGTGCTGGTGTTTGAGCCGTTCTACGGGTACCACGTAAATACGCTCAAGTCTCTGCGCGTGTGTCCCGTGCTGGTGGCGCTCGCCGAGCCGGACTGGCAGCTCGACATGGATGCAATGCGCGCCGCCGTCACGCCGCGCACGCGCGCCATTCTGCTCAACACCCCCGCCAACCCCACGGGAAAGGTCTTTACGCTGCCCGAGCTTGAAGCCGTGGCGCAACTCACCATCGAGCACGATCTCTTCCTCATCACCGACGAGATTTACGAGTACTTCGTCTACGACGGCGCGCGCCACATCTGCCCGGCAACGCTGCCCGGAATGCGCGAGCGCACCATTGTTATTTCCGGTCTCAGCAAGACATTTTCAATTACCGGCTGGCGCGTGGGCTACGTGACGGCCGACGCGCGCTGGATGCCTGCCATGGCGCACTTCCACGACCTGACCTATGTATGCGCGCCCGCGCCCTTTCAGGTCGGCGCTGCCGTGGGCCTGGAACAATTGCCGGCCAGCTTCTACGAGCAATTGGCCGGAGATTATCAATCGAAACGCGGACGGATGGCGGCAGCGCTTGAGAGTGCGGGCATGGAGCCGACGGTGCCCAGGGGCGCGTATTACATCATGGCCAGCGTCGCGCGCCTGCCCGGCACAACGGCCTCGGAAAAGGCGCGCCACCTGCTGCGCTCGACCGGCGTCGCCGCCGTTGCCGGATCGGCATTCTTCCGCCCCGGCCGCGGCGAGAATCTGCTGCGCTTCTGCTTCGCCAAGCAGGACGCTGAGCTCGACGAGGCCTGCGAGCGGCTGCGGAAGCTTTAGAGCAAAACCAGAATTCACGTGCCCAAGTGAAGAGTCTTCAATGTGGCTTTTTCTTGAGGAAAAAGCCACTCAGAGGGCGTGCCGTTGGGTACAGGTATTCTGGTTCTGCTGTAATTGCGTCCGATCCTTTCAACCGGTCGATTATTGCGCGCCCTGCGCGGCCAGCCACGTTTTCAAATTCGGTTCCTGCAAGCGGCGCAGCTCAATGCAGCCGTCGATGCGCTCGATGGCGTGCTTGAGGTAGGTGTCGGCGGCGGGAACTTTGTGTGCGGTGAAAAAGCTCTGAACGCTGTCGCGAGCCTCGACGGAGCAAAAACTGCCCGAGGAGCCGACTAGAGTGGCTCCCATCTCCGGAGTGAGGAAGGTACTTGCCTTGTCCCAATGACTTTGAAGGTACATCCAGGCCTGGTCCTGGATCTTAGGAATCTGGAGGGCAATGGCAATCTGGATGGCCGCGTCCTGGTTGTGAACCTTGCCGGAAAGGGCATAGTCGAGGGAGCGCCCAACGAGAGCGGGGTCCTCAAATTGAGCGAGCAGACGCAGCGCGCCTTCCTGCAACTCAGGATCGGTCGAGGTCTCGAACACGTGCTGCAGCTTATCGAAGAGGGCCGCATTGCCATTCTCCGCGGCGACGGCGAGCGCAGCCTGAGCCAGCGTTGGATCGACCGAGGCGGGATCGGCGATGTAGCTGTCGGCGATCCGGCCGGCCTCGGCCAGAATCGCGGGATCCTTGCCGTAGTAGCCGAGAAGGCCGAAGAGATCAGCGCGCAACTGGCGGGTGTTGGGCGAATCGCCGGGCGAGGGCGAACCGAGCTTGGCATAGACGGGCGCAAAGGTGCGGCGAACCCAGGCCGCGAGAGCGGCTTTTTCATCCGGAGTAGCAGCAACGTTGTCGTAGATGGTGCTGAAGGCGCCGGCGGCATTGCCCACCACTCCAGCTTCAGGATCGGCCTTGAGAGCAGCGGCCAGGTTCAGATAGTCGCCCACGGTGGCCTTGTTGGCGCGCACCTGCGCCCACTCGTCGCCGGTCAAGCTGATTCGCTCCGGCGGCGTCAACTCCGACTCGGCGTGAGCGACCAACTCAGCGTATTGCGCAGGCGCATAAGCGCTGCGATAGTAGCCCTTACCGTTTGCATTGGCGAAGAAAGAGCCGGTTGAAGGGACCTTGAGAGCCGAAGTTTCAGGCGCCAGAAGCTGGCAGTCCTGCGCCCCGGCGCCGTTCTTGAAGCAAACCGGGATGGTCCACTTCTGCGCCGGATCGGGCTTGATGACGGGGCTGAGGAAGAAGCGCGTCTGGCCGACAGGAACTTTGCCCCCGGCAGGCGCGCCGAAGGTCAGCAGGGGCTCGCCGGGCTGCGCGACCAGCGACTCCATAATCTTGTCGACCGGCTTGTGACTCGTGACCGTTTGAGCATTCCAGAAGTCCTCCGCCGTCGCATTGCCGTATTCATGCGCGGCCAGGTACGCATGCACGCCTTCGCGGAAGGTTTCTTCGCCGAGATAGTTTTCCACCATCAGCAGCACGTCGCTGGCCTTGCCATATGAAATGCTGTCAAACATCTGCTCGATCTCGTCGCGGGTATTTGCCTGGGCGCGGATGGCGCGCGTGGTGGGCAGGGCGTCGACGTTAAGAGTGTCATTCTCATCCCCGGCGACGGTTTCGTCGATGTTCCACTCAGGATGCATGGCGGCTGTTGCCTTGTTCTCCATCCAGGTGGCGAAGCCCTCGTTCAGCCAGGTATTGTCCCACCACTTCATCGTCACCAGATCGCCAAACCACTGGTGAGCCATTTCATGGGTGATGTCCAGAGCGGCTTCTTTCTTTGTGGCGATGGAGGCCGTTTTGGGGTCGATGAGCAGCGCGGTTTCGCGAAAGGTAATGGCGCCGAAATTTTCCATGGCGCCGGCCTCGAAGTCCGGAATGCCGATGAGGTCGAGCTTCTTGAGCGGGTAGTGAATGCCGAAGTACGTGTCGTAGTAATGCAGGGCGAACCTGGCGGCGTCCATGGCGAAGGAAGTGAGGGCAACTTTATCCGGCGTGGAGCAGACGCGCAGATCCACGCCGTCCTGCTCGCCAGTGGCGCACTGGAAGTCGCCGACCAGGAAGGCGACCAGATATGTGGACATCTTAGGGGTGGTGAGGAATTTCAGGGTATGCTTGCTCGGGACGGGGCCAGAAGTATCAGAGACGATAGGGCCGTTGGAGATGGCGGTGTCAGCGAGGTCGATCGTCAGAGAGATGTCATATGTGGCTTTGAAGGCCGGCTCGTCGAAGCAGGGGAAGGCGCGGCGGGCGTCGGTGGCTTCGAACTGGGTGACGGCGTAGTTGCGGCGCGCGGTTTTGGAGAGATAAAAGCCGCGCAGTTTGTCGTTGAGGATGCCGGTGAAGTGAATGTTCAGCACCAGCTTTCCGGGGCCGATCTCCTTCGGGAATGTGAAGGTGGCTTGCTCTTTTTCCTTGTCGAGCGAGATCGCCGGAGATCCCAGAACCACATTCATGCCGCAGGCCTGGTCTGTGGTAAAGCAGCCAAAAGTTGCCGTTACCGACTGAATCTCGATCTCAGCCGCATTGAGAGTGATGGTGCGTGTAGCTGCATTAACCATCACATCGATCGATTCCTGGCCGGTGAAGGTGGCGGCCTTGAGGTCGGGCGCGAACGCAAGCGTGTAGTGAGTAGGGATCGCTGTTGTTGGAAGGCGCTGCGCGGTTGCGAGGGAGACGGAAGGAAAAATGAGGCAGGCCAGTGCGGCAATCGCCAAGGCCTGGCGCTCTACGGGGGAGAAACGGCGAATCTTCATTGAATCCTCGTGGTGTGGAACGAAAACGGGGGGCGCGATGTATCGGAACGGTGCGCCGGGGCGGGGGATTGGACGCTGCGAAGGCAGAAAAGCGCTTGCGAGGGGTACATTCATCTGACTTTGCCATTGTAGGCGATGGATCGGCCTGATCGGGAGCACGCAGCAAGGCAGGTTGCGGTTCCAGCAGCCGCATGTTGCGGATTGAAATCCTCGGCGGCCACCGGCCTATTCGATCTGCGCCGGCGCGAACTTGGGCGAGATGGCATCAATGATGATCAACGCAACAGGGTAAGCGAGGCATGCCATGACAAACAGCGTCATATAGCTGTGTGTCAGATACACGATCGTCCCTGCGCCCAGTTGCAGCAGAAATCCGCCGACCGCTCCCGCCATGCCGCCGATGCCCATGACGCTGGCCACCGAAGACTTCGGAAACAGGTCGGAAGGCAACGTAAAAAGGTTTGCCGCCCACCCCTGGTGGCCGGCGGTTGCCAGACCCAGTAACGCCACAACAACCCACAGATGATGAACAAACGGCGTGGCAAAGATGGGCGCGATACACATCACGCACAGCAGCATCGTCGCCTTGCGGGCCACATTCAAACTTTTGCCGTGCACCAGGAGCGCCGAAGAGATCGATCCGCCGCCGACGCTGCCGATAATCGAGATGGCATACGCCAGCATCACAGGAGTGCGGCTTTGCGAGAGGCTCAAGTGGAAAGTGGTCTGCAGGTACCCAGGTACCCAGAAAAGATAAAACCACCAGATGGGATCGGTAAGAAACTTGGCCGCGGCGAATGCCCAGGTTTCCTTGCAAGGCAGGACACGGCTCCACGGTACACTTCCGGCCTTCTCAACCGGATCGCTCAGGATCAGGGCCAGTTCAGCCTGGGAAACGCTGCGATGCTGTTCCGGCCGGCGATAGTAGACGAGCCAGGCGAGCAGCCACACCAGGCCCGAAGCTCCCGTGACCACAAAGACGCCGCGCCAACTGAACACGCCCACCAGAAACGGCACCAGCAGCGGCACGGCAATGTTGCCGATATTGGCGCCGGAGTTGAAGATTCCTGTAGCCGTCGCCCGCTCCCGTTTGGGAAACCACTCGGCCACTGTCTTGATGCAGGCGGGGAAGTTTGCCGCTTCGCCCAGCCCGAGCACAAACATCGCAATCGCGAAGGCAGTGACCGAAAACGCCGCGGCGCGCAGCATGGCCGCGACGCTCCACAGGCACATGGCGACGGCGAACGCTTTGCGCGTGCCCAGCTTGTCGGTCAGCCCGCCTGCGACGACCATCCCGATGGCATAGGCGGCCTGAAATGAGGCTGTAATCACGCCATACTCGAAATCGTTCAGGCCTGGAATCACCGTTTCAAGGTATGTCTTCAGGTAGGCGATCACCCCGCGGTCGGCATAGGCGATAACCGTTGCGAAGAACAGCAGAGCACAAATCACCCAGCGTTGATGCGATACGCGATTCGCCGATGGGAAAGTTGCAAAAGAACTGCGCGACTGGCTTGCTGCTTGAAGCATTTCGTAGGGCTCCGGAGATGGGCGATGTGCGTGGTCCGGCCAATTATAGCGGCCAGCCTCTTCGGCGAGCCCGCCGGCAAAGTTAGGACGCAGTTTTCTTGTGTGGCACGAGCGAGTCGAGGAAGAGCAGGCAGGCGCCGGTCACGATCGAGGAGTCGGCCAGGTTAAAGTCGGGCCAGTGGTAGCTGAAGATGTGAACCTCGATAAAGTCCACCACCGAGCCCAAAAAGACGCGGTCGTGGAGGTTGCCGAGGGCTCCGCCGAGAATGAGCGCAAGAGCCACGGTGGCAAGCGTGATGCGATTGCCGAGGCGGATCATTATGGTGAGGACTACCAGCGCGGCGAGCAGCGTGAAGGCGATGAGTCCCCAGCGCACAACGTGGGGCGAGGTCGAATCGGCGAACATGGAAAAGGCCGCGCCCTCGTTGGTCCAGTGCGTGATGCGCAGGACGCGGGGAATGATGGGGATGGCGCTGCCCAGGCGAATGTGCGCGGCGACCCAGGTCTTGGTCAGCCTGTCGGCCGCGAGGACCAAAGCGGAGATGAGCAGAAGCCATGGAAGACGGCGCGGCCGGGGCCAGTTTGTTGTCCAGCTCACGGTTTGGCCTCCGGCTGAGGCGGGGCGATTCCCATTTCTTTGAGGGCCGACTGGCAGCGCGTGCAGACGTTTTCCCAGATGCCGTAGTTGGAGACTTCGGGCATGAAGTTCCAGCAGCGGGCGCACTTGGAGCCGGAGGCGGGCCGCACTTCTGCTTTGAATCGACGCACATCGAGCCGTGTTGGAAACGCACCGCCTGAGTCGAGCCAAGGGTCGTTCTTGGAGCCCGAATACTCGGCAAGCATCTCGGCTTGGGGCTTGTATACAACTTCAAGTACAGGCTTCGATTGAGCAGGAGATACATTGCACATTTCCTGGAAGGATGTCCAATGCTTTTCAAGGAGCCCTGGCACGAAGTCATATGTGCCCTTCTGATGGTCGGGGGCAATGAGTGTAATGCGTGCGATCTCGGTTTCGAGCGCTTTTCCGACAGTCTTTTCCTTGCGAAGCCTTTCGATTTCGAGCAGGGCACTGTCTCTTGCTTCGAATAACAGCTCCCAGTCGCCAAACTCCTTTTGGAATTCTCCCGAATAGATCTCCTCCGGCTTGGGAAACCGTGCAAGATGCACCGAAACCGGCCGGCCTTCGACGGCGGGCAGGTGCTCCCAGATCTCATCGGCAGTAAAGGTGAGGATCGGCGCGACCAGGCGCACAAGCGCCTCCGTGATTTGCCAGAGGACGGTCTGCGCGGAGCGGCGCGCCTGGCTCGTGGGCGCGAAGGTGTACATGCGGTCCTTGAGCACGTCAAGATAAAAGGCGCTCAGGTCCACAATGGCGAACTCGTTCACGGCCTGGTAGACGCGGTGAAACTCGAAGGCCTCGTACCAGCCGAGGATCTTTTCGGTCAGGTCGCGGGTGCGTGCGAGCATGTAGCGGTCGAGCGGCAATAGATCAGATTCAGCCACGCGGTCGCGGACGGGATCAAAAGTGGTAAGAGTCCCCAACAAGGGGACAGAGTTGCTCAGGTTGCCGAGCAGGAAGCGGAAGGTATTGCGCAGCTTTTTGTAGAGCTCGGCGCAGCGCTGCATCAGGTTCTCGCTGGCCGCCATGTCTTCGCGGAAATCGACGGACGCAACCCAGAGGCGCACGATATCGCCGCCCATACGGCTGGCGATATCGACAGGATCGACGCCGTTGCCGAGCGACTTCGACATGGCGCGGCCCTGCTCGTCGAGCGTCCAGCCGGCGGTGGCCACGTGCGAGTAGGGCGCGCGTCCGCGCAGCGCCACCGAAGTCAGCAGCGACGAGTGGAACCAGCCGCGGTGCTGGTCGCCGCCCTCGAGATACAGACACTTCGTGCCGTCCTCGTTTTGGAATGATTTATAGGCTGAAGCCAGGTCGGGGTCGGACTCGCAAACCGCCAGCCAGCTCACGCCGGAGTCAAACCAGACATCGAGAATGTCGGTCTCTTTGCGGAAGGCAGTTCCGCCGAATTCGCACTCCGCAGTATGAAGTAGCTTCAATTCGTCAGTAAGCAGGGCGTCGGTGGCGGTGGTATGCCAGGATTCAATGCCTTCGCGCTCGAATCGATCAACAATTTTCTGGTTGAGATCGTGATTGACGATTGGTTGGTTGCACTTCTCGCACATGAAGACGGCGATCGGCACGCCCCAGATGCGCTGGCGGCTGATGCACCAGTCGGGGCGCGTGGCGATCATGTTGGTGATGCGCTCTTTGCCCCAGGCCGGGTCCCAAACAACTTTGTCGATCTCTTCAATCGACAACTGCCGGAACGTTGTCTCGGAACCGTCAGCGCGTTTCATCGGCGTTTCGAGCGAGATAAACCACTGCTCGGTGGCGCGAAAGATGACGGGGTGGTGGCAGCGCCAGCAGTGCGGATAGGAGTGTTCGAGGTCTGAGATGGCGAGCAGGGCGCCACGCTCTTTGAGCATGGCGACGATGACCGGATTCGCCTTCCACACAGTCATGCCGTCGAAGGCCGGCGGCGGGGTATGGGGCCAGGCGGCGGGATCGACATGGATGTGTCCGCCCGCATCTACGCGGCAGGTTGGGTCGAGCCCGTAGCGCTGCCCGGTATAAAAGTCGTCGGCTCCGTGAGCGGGCGCGGTATGGACCGCGCCGGTACCGGTATCGGCGGTGACGTATGTGGCGAGCACGCCCAGTACGCTGCGCTCCAGAAACGGATGCTGGAAGGTGACGCGGTCGAGCGCGGCGCCTTTAAAGCGGGCGAGTTCCTTGGTCGAACCGAGTTTGCAAGCGGCGACGACCTGCTCGGCAAGAGCGGCGGCAACGATGTAAGCCTGGCCACCTTCAACCTCCAATGCCACGTACTCGAAATCCGGATGGAAGGCGACGGCCAGCGACGCGGGCAGGGTCCAGGGTGTTGTGGTCCAGATGATCGTGGAAACGTCCCGACCCGCCAGTGCAGGATCGATTGCTGCCGGATCAGAAGTGAGCCGGTAGCGCACGTGGACCGATGGGCTGGTGTGGTTCGCGTACTCGACCTCGGCCTCGGCCAGGGCGGTTCGGTCGTGGATGCACCAGTAAACGGGCTTGAGACCGCGGTAAACGAAGCCTTTCTCAAGAAAGCCGTAGAACGCCTCCAAAGTCCTGGCCTCGTAAGGGCGGGCCATGGTCTTGTAGGGCGTTTCCCAGCGCCCAAAGCACCCGATGCGCTCAAATTGCTCGGTCTGCAGGTCGATATATTTTTGCGCGTAGGCGCGGCAGGCATCTAACACCTCAGGAGCCGGCATGGCCAGCTTCCTGTGGCCGAGTTTTTCGTCCACCTTGATCTCAATGGGCAGCCCATGGCAGTCGTAACCGGGGACGTAGGGTGCGTCGAATCCGGCCATGGTCTTGGACTTGACGACAAAGTCCTTCAGGCCCTTGTTGAGTGCGTGGCCCAGGTGGATAGGGCCGTTAGCGTAGGGAGGGCCGTCGTGAAGCAGGTAAACGGGCCGTCCCGCCCCCGCTTTCCGCAGCTCTTGATAGAGGCCCAGCGAGGCCCAGCGAGCAAGCCGAAGCGGCTCATTCTGCGGCAGATTGGCCTTCATCGGGAAGGCGGTTTGCGGCAAGGTGAGGGTCGCCTTTAACTCCGGCGCTGCGGGCATCGGGACTCCGTTCGTGGATACAATGTGTTCATAGACCAGTGTAAATGGAGGAGAGACGAAATTTTCGGTAACTAACCGGACACCGATAGCGTCTATTGTTTATGGAAGTCCTGCGGCTCACAGAATATGATACTGTGGAGATCGACCCGAGGCCTGAATTGAGTTCCGGAGGCGCGACAAAACCGGGCACGGTCAAGCATAATGGATCAATGAGCCTGTTTACGGACCCGCTCGAGTCCGGGCAGGCAGCAGCGGGCGGACCAGCCGCAAAGAAGGTAAGCATTCGAACTGACATGACACCGGATGCAAGTATCGACCCGAAGGGCGCGGCGCTGGGGACCGGCCACGAACTGGATGCCATTCTGGGAAAAGCTTTCCAGCAGAAGCCCCTTTGGGTGGACCTCTGGGAGAGCATCCGCGACGTATTTTTCCCGGTCAAGCTGCCTCCCCTGCAGCTGACCTCGAAGCCCATTCCAGTGCCGGACCGGATGGCCGTGAAGGCCAACCCGTGGGCTCTCGGGATCTCTTCGACCGTGAATATAACGATCCTTCTGATCCTCCTGTTTTTCGTGGGCAGGAAGATTGTGCAGGTGGTAGATCCGAACCTGCTGGCGACAAACATCGATGTGGGTGACTACAACGCGCCCAATGCCGCCAACAAAGCTGGCGGTGGTGGCGGCGGTGGCGACCAGAGCATCATCGATCCGAACAAAGGCAAGCTGCCAAAGCTTGAGAAGGACCCTATTACGCCTCCGCAGCAGCCGGTTGACCATCCCCTGCTGCCTGCGCCAGCAGCCATCGACGTGCAAAAGGACATTCGCCTGCCCGACAACCCGGATATGCCGATGATCGGCATGAAGAGTTCGGCCAACGTGACGATCGCCTCGAATGGAAACGGGAATGGCGCCGGCATGGGGACGGGCCGCGGCGGCGGACTGGGTTCGGGATACGGGGACGGTTATGGGCCCGGCAACGGCTGGAATACGGGTGGAGGGTTGGCTCAAATCGGCGGCAGAGTCTCCGCGCCAACTGTCCTGCACAGCGTGGAGGCTGAGTTCTCTGACGAGGCCCGCCGCGCCAAGTACCAGGGCGTTTGCCTTATTTCGCTCATCGTCGATACCCAGGGAAATCCACAGAACATCCGCATAGCGCGTGCGCTGGGCATGGGATTGGACGAGAAGGCGATCGAGGCCATCCGCCAGTACAAATTCAAGCCGGCCATGAAGGACGGCAAGACGCCGGTGCCGGTGATGATTACCATTGAGGTCGATTTCAGGCTGTACTGAAAGCCAAGTCAGCTTGCGAAAAAGCGAAGAGCGGAGCGCAAGGCGCTCCGCTCTTTTTATAGGATCAACCAGTCGCCGTCGTCTTCGAAAAGTTCCTGGATTGCGGCGTAATGCCCAACGACCTCTGCGGCGCCGTGCTTTACGGCATTTTCGGAATCAATGTGGACTTTTCAAGAAGCGTGCAAAGTGGCTCTTTCTTGAAGAAAAAGCCACTTGAAGGGCGTGCTTTCGGTCTACAGTCATTCCGAAAATGCTATAGCTGCTCTGGCCAGCTTCGCAGTTCGTCAACGGCGTGGTGATTCCCATCGATGGCGGGTTTTCGGGTCCAGCGGCGTCGAGAGCAACTGCGAAGGTCTATCCCGGTACAGCAGTTTCAGGAATGGTATAGAGCAATGCCACAATGCTGAGTTGGCGCGACCATCCCGGGGTCCCCAACGACGGGTGGCTCTTGAGAGCCGGGGTCGTTGGGGTGGGAACATCAGGGAGCGGCGGCATTTCACTGCGTTTCGCAACTCTACGTAATTCCTGAAACTGCTTTAAAATACGGGAACGGCTGGAAGGCAGAACGCGGTTGATTCCTTTTAGAGATGGAGGATCGATGCGGATATTCACTTTAATCGCCGGCGTGGTTTGCCTGCTTATCGTCCTGCTCGACGCCTTCCAGACCATCATCGTGCCGCGCCGCGCTACCGGCCGTTTCCGGCCCACGCGAATCTTCTACATTGCCACGTGGACCCCGTGGAGATTCCTGGCCCGGCGCCTGCGCAATTCCCGCAAGCGTGAAACCGTCTACAGCTTCTATGGGCCACTGTCGCTCATCCTGCTTCTTGTTGTGTGGGCGAGCGGGATGGTAGTCGGCTTTGGTCTGCTCTACTACGCGCTCGGCAGCCCCTTCCATGACGCCGCCGTTGACCGGCCGGATTTCCGTTCCGACCTCTACGTGAGCGGAACCACCATCTTCACGCTGGGGCTCGGGGACGTGACCCCACAGAATCCATGGGCGCGTGCGGTGGTCATCCTTGAATCGGGCACCGGGCTAGGCTTTCTGGCCGTTGTCATGGGGTATTTTCCGGTCCTTTACAGTGCATTCTCGCGCCGCGAAGTCAGCATCTCGCTCCTCGACGCGCGCGCCGGGTCACCGCCAACCGCCGCGGAGCTGATGCGCCGCCACTCCTTCGAAGGCGCCGAGCGTGCTCTTGCAGTGTTGCTCATCGAGTGGGAACGCTGGTCGGCGGAGCTGCTGGAAAGCCACATCTCCTACCCGCAGCTATGCTATTTCCGCTCCCAGCACACCAGCCAAAGCTGGCTCAGCGCACTGACCGCCATCCTCGACACCTCGGCGTTGCTGATTGCCGGGGTGCGCGGTCACGAAGCGCGTCAGGCTCAATTGACCTTCGCCATGGCACGTCACGCCATGGTCGATCTGGCGCAGGTTCTTTCGCTGCGTCCGGTCAACGATGCTCCTGACCGGCTACCGTCTGAGCGCTATGAGCAGCTTTACAACCTGCTCTGCCAGAGCGGCGTAAAGGTCTGCCGCGACGGCCAATCCATCGAGCGGTTGCGCGAACTGCGCGCCCTCTACGAAGGCCACGCCAAGGCGTTGGCCGATCATCTGCAAATGGCCTTGCCGCCGTGGATCGCCGATCACCCGCATAAGGACAATTGGCAAACCGTCGCCCGGCTGCGGGCGCAAACTGACGCGGCCAATGCGAATCCCTCCGGCAAAGGCGCACCGGGCGAAGCTTCGCCGGATAGCTTCCCCGCCATCGTCGATCATCAGCACGATTTCTAAATCAGCGTCCGCTGTTAGCGGCGTCTGCAGGCGATTGATTTTATTGGATTTGATGGTGCGCCCGGAGAGATTCGAACTCCCGGCCTACTGATTCGTAGTCAGTCGCTCTATCCAGCTGAGCTACGGGCGCACATGCGAGTTCCGGGGCGGAACTCGTTCGACCAACCACTCACAGATTATCAAGGTTGCGGCAGCGGCGCAACGCGGCCCGTCAGGCCGCTGGCGGCGCGGCTGTCTCCTGGGCGGGCGCAGAAATCAGCGGCAATTCTTCAGCAATTTCCAGGCCAGCCTCGCGAACAAGCTTGGTGACCGCTGCGGCATCGAGGCGCGTGGCGTCGAACTCGATGCGGAGGGTTCGGGCGCTGCAGTCGAAGCTGAGATGCCTGATGCCGTAGACGTCGCGGGCGCAGGCCAGCGCCAGGGCAACCTTCTCCGTGGGCGGCGTAGCGTAGCGATAGAGAATCTCCACAGTCGTCATATTTCGATGATAGCAACAGTGGTCAGGGGTCAGAGAACAGAGAACAGAGAACGGAGATCAGGTATCAGTTGTCCGTGGTCAAATCAGCGGGAGCGCCAGACGCGGCTGGCGCTCCGAACTCGAATCCCGGACCCTGCACCCTGAAACCTGACCGCTGCTCTAAAGGCTGTTGAGGTAGTTAAGGATCTCGGGGCTGGTCCAGTCCTGCGGGCCGACGAACTTGCGACGAATGATGCCGTTGCGGTCGATGAGGTAGGTTTCAGGCCACATTTCAGTGTGAAAAAGCTGGGCTGCCGACTGGCTGGGGTCGCGAACGGTGATCAGATCAACGTGGCGGCGGGCGATGAACGTGGAGTATGCGCTGGGGTCATCGTCGATGCTGACGGCCAGGATGACGAGGCTGGGCTGGTTGTGGTGAAGCTCAAGCAACGAGGGCAACTCCTCGACGCAGGGCGCGCACCAGGAGGCCCAGAAGTTGAGCAGCACCACGCGGCCTCGGTAGCTGGCCAGATGGACAGTTGTGGCGCCGTCGGAGACGGTGAAGTCAGGGGCGACTTTGCCGGTTTGGGCGGGATGCGCGCCGCGGTTGCAGGCAGGCAACACGGCCAGTGGAAGAAGGAGGGCGAGAATGAGGCAACGAGGAAAGCGCACATCCTTATAATACGGAGCTAGGGCCTGTTAACAATACCTCAGGCGGATGGCGTTGCGCGCGAAAAGACGCTCAGACGAGGCGGAGTCCGCAGGGTTTGGTGATTCCAAGCACAAGGACGACAACGAAGTATGGGCGTCTTTTCGCCGCAACCCGAAGGGACGGGGCCAATTTTCCCCATTTCTTCGTTGCTCGTTGCTCCAGTAGCTGGCTACAGTTCGCTCCTCGCGCCTCGAACTGAGAAAAATTGGCTCCCGTCGCCGCCGCCTGAGGTATTGTTAACAGGCCCTAAGGTCAGGAAGAAAGCTGTGAGGCGCGATGGGCAAGGATGAGCCGGAGCGAACCGAGATTGGCGGCTGGAAACCAGTGCTAGGTTTAGTCGATGCGCCGGAAGGCCACACTCCGGCGGTGGACTGGCGGGAGTGGGCCGGAAAGGTCGCGCCGGGAACGGTTTTCGATCAGCCGGAACCGGCAGAACTCATCGAGTTGACGGTGATTGTGCCGGCGCGCAACGAAGAGGACTGCCTGGGCGACTGCCTGCAGTCGCTCGTCAGCCAATCTGAGGACATCTTCGAGTTGGGCCGCGATTGGGAGCTGATTGTGGTGGACGATCACTCTACCGATGGAACGGCAGAGATTGCGCGCGGCTTTGCCGGCGTAACGCTGATGCAGGCCGGAAAGCTGGGGCCGGGCTGGACCGGTAAAACCAACGCCGTGTGGACGGCAGCCCGGCAGGCGCGAGGCCGGTGGCTGCTCTTCACAGATGCAGACACGCAGCACGAGCCGGGCGACCTGCGCCGCGCCCTGCATGAGGCAGAGCGGCACAAAGCAGGAATGTTGAGCTACTCGCCGCGGCAGATCGTCAGAGGATTTGCGCAGCGATCGCTGATGCCGCTGGTCTTTTGCGAGCTGGCTCTGGTATATCCGCCCGCCAAGGTCTCTGACCCCGCGCAGCGCATCGCGGCGGCCAATGGGCAGTTTCTGCTGGTCGAACGCGAGGCCTACCGCAAGCTGGGCGGACATCCCAGCGTGGCCGATAAAGTGCTGGAAGACGTAGAGCTGGCGTTTCTGGCCAAACGCCGCCATGTGGGACTGCGCTTCCGCTATGCCGACGATGCCGTGGCCGCGCGCATGTATCGATCCACGGGGGCAATGATCGAGGGCTGGACCAAGAACCTCAAGCTCCTCTTCGACAATGCGCTGCTGCTGGCGGCTTGGCGGGCGCTGGATATTTTTCTTCTTTTCGGGCTGCCGATTTTAACCTACGAACTATGGAGCGCGCGGCTGGGCGTGCACGGGCTGCAGTGGCTGGGCGCAGGTTGGATACTGGCGTTACTCTGGCTGCGGACGCTCTTCCGGTTCTATGCGCGCGTGGCCAAGTCGAACTTTCCCTTTCTGGATTGCGCACTGGCGCCGCTGGGTTTGCCCCTGTTTGTTGCGCTGCTCTATCGCAGCTGGTTTCAGCACCGAATTCTGAAGCGCGTAAGCTGGAAGGGACGGGAGTACAGAGACTAGAGACTAGGGAATAGGGACTAAGGCCTAAGGACTAAGGACTAAGTACTAAGGACTAAGTACTAAGGATGCGGTGGCAGGCGGCGTGAAGCGAGGGAGCGAAGTGCGGCATCTAAGCTAGGGAGACGCAATGATCTATTTGACGCGGCGGGCGATGTTTTCCGCATCGCACTATTACTGGAACGAATCCTGGACCGCGGAGAAGAACGAGCGTGTGTTCGGGCGCTGCGCGAATCGTAACGGCCACGGGCACAATTACACGCTGGAGGTAACGGTTGCCGGCGATCCCGACCCGGTCACCGGCTTTGTGATGGACCTGAAGTGGCTGAAAGACGTCATGGAGCATGAGGTTTTGGCTGCCTACGACCATAAGAATCTGAACCTGGACGCGCCAGAGTTTAAACGCGAGATTCCAACCACCGAAAACATCGCAATCGCAGCATGGCAGCGGTTGGAACCGGCCATCACGGCTGCCGGCGGCGCGCGGCTCAGCAGGATTCGCGTGTACGAGACGCCAGAGATCTTTGCAGAGTACCGGGGTGAGGCGTGAAAGCTTACTTCGGCCGCCGCTACATGCTGAGCGCCAGCCACCGGCTGCACACTCAGGCACTCACGGCCGAACAAAACCGAGCGGTGTATGGAAAATGCAACAATGCGCACGGTCACGGGCACAATTATGTGGTCGAAGTTCTGGTGGGTGGCGCAGTTGCCGCGGAAACAGGAATGGTGGTGGATCTGGCGGAGCTAGATGAGGCAGTCCGTGAGCGCATCATGAACCGATTCGACCACGCCAACCTGAATCGCGATCGGCTGTTTGCGGATCGCGTCCCTACGACGGAGAATCTATGCAGGGCGATTTTTGAATTGTTGCGGGATGCGTTGCCGGCCGGTCAATTGGAGCAGGTACGCGTCGAAGAGACCGAAAATAATTTTTTTGAGTGTTCGGCGAGAGGTTAAAAGACAATGGCGCACCCGATAGCTGTAAGTAAAGCAGTTCGTAGAGCAATTGAAGCCGACGAGGGATTGAGCAGGCTCAGCACGCAGGAGATGTACCGCGAGATTCTGATCCGGCTTGGTGAGGATCCAGGTCGCGATGGCCTGGCGGCCACGCCGGAGCGCGTGGAGAAGGCGATGGCTTTCCTCACCAAGGGCTACGACGAGGACCCGGCGCGGATTCTGCGCGGGGCAATGTTCGAAGTGGACTACGACGAGATGGTCATCGTGAAAGACATCGAGATGTTCTCGCTGTGCGAACACCACATGCTTCCCTTCTTTGGCAAGGTGCACGTGGCCTATATTCCCAAGGGCAAAGTTATCGGACTGAGCAAGATTCCGCGCCTCGTAGAGGTGTTTGCGCGGCGGCTGCAGGTGCAGGAGCGGCTCACGCGGCAGATCGCCGATGCGATCCGGGACGCGATCGCGCCGCAGGGCGTGGGGGTGGTGATTGAGGCGCGGCACCTGTGCATGATGATGCGCGGAATCGAGAAGCAGCATTCGTCCACCGTGACCAGCGCGATGTTAGGCTGCTTCCGGCATAAAGAGTCGCGCGCGGAGTTCCTCACGCTGGTGCGGCAGCCGGGGACAGGCTTCTGAGCTTCAGCGAAGCGGTATGCGCGGCCTCAGATTCCATGTGCAACGGGCATCGCCAGATACCGCCCGCGCAGGGCATTCCCTGAGGCAAGCGCCTGACCGAATTTCCTTTTGGTGATTCCGTCGATTCGGCTCAACAGCGCACGGTCTTGTTTCGGATCGAGGATGGCTCGCGCGATCTCAGCCAATTGATGCCAGTCGTGCCAGTCGCCGATGCGGCGCTGCACGTCTCCCAGCGCCTCGACGAATCCAGCGTCGGCATCGGCATAGAGTTGCAGAATGTAACGCAGACCCTTTACCTTCAGGCGAAAAGCGTGGATGTTGCTCGCGTCGAGCGGCGGCCATTCGCCAAGCTCCCGCACAACATCCATTGCCGCGCAATGGACTCCCTCGTAAAGCGCCCCGGCGTGGTCAGCGTTGGGTGCGTCGGATTTTGCCGGGGTCAACGCCGATCTTACGAGCTTGGAGTACTGCCCGAGTTTATCTTGCGCCGATTTGCGCCGATGGCCCAGCGTGCGCTGCAATTCGATAGCGCTTTCGTGGCGTGCACTTTCAAGATGGCCCACCAACCGGCTGAGGGAATCGCCGGCGGAATTCCTCGCCATCCTGCGCGCATGGGAAATCAAAACGTCCATGTCGCGCACGTCGCCGGCCGCCTTGCGTGCAGGTTCAATCGGCTTTAGCAGCGACCGCGATTTCTTTTGATCGCCCGGCGGCAGGACTGCGGCAATCGCCTCAACCCGCCGCGCGGCCGTACGCAGCTTATGAACCTCTTTGGGCGGAGGATTCGTAGGCAAGCTCGCGAGCAATTCGCCCAGCTCGCGCAACACCTTCCGCACACGTTCGAGTTCGCCTGCCATTCATGCTTAGATTGGAGCGTGACTGGCACAGTTGGCAAGGGGAGCTGCTGCCGCGATCGCGTGTCCCGAAATGCTATAAACCGAAGCCGATGCCCTCAAGCCGTCGCGACTTCAGGGAGCGGCAGCGCAGCACTTTGTGGCAAGGAGACACCATTCCGGGAAACGCTATAAAGTGATGATGTGAACGGGCTTCTTGTCATTGATAAACCGGAAGGAATCACCAGCCACGACGTGGTGAACCGGCTGCGCAAGATGACAGGAGAGCGATCGATTGGCCACCTGGGTACCCTGGACCCAATGGCCACCGGCGTGTTGCCGCTCCTGATGGGGAAATTCACCCGGCTGGCGCAGTATTTTTCTGCCGCGGAAAAGAGCTATGCCGGAGTCATCCGCTTCGGATTCGCGACCGACACGTATGATGCCGAGGGCGAGCCTGCGGGACCGGACCTGTGGTTGGAAGCGGCGCCGAGTCTGACTTTGGACCGGGTGCGCGCCGCGGCCGAGCGGTTCCTGGGCGAAACGCAACAGATGCCGCCACCGTTTTCGGCGAAGAAAATCGACGGCAAGCCCGCATACAAACTGGCCCGCGAGGGCAAGCCGGTTGAGCTGAAGCCGGCCCAGGTCCGGATCAACGCCTTTGAGATTGTCGCGATGGAGGGCTCCGAAGTCAGTTTCAGCCTAAATATCAGCGCGGGCGGGTACGTGCGCTCGGTGACGCACGAGTTGGGGCAGGACCTTGGCTGCGGTGCGCACCTGAGCCGCTTGCGGCGAACGCGTGCTGGCGCCTTTACGCTGGCTGACGCGCATACGCTCGAAGAACTGGAGGCGCTGGCGGGAGATGCCGCAGGCAATATTGCCGCGATCCAGACTCTATGTGCCCACCCGCGCGCTCTGCTGCCGGAAATGCCCTCTGTGACCGCCGACGCCATGGCGCTGGGCCGGCTGCGTAACGGGGCACAGGCCAACCTTCCGGAGTTCTCACAGGCTCCGCTGGTCAAAATCTTCGCCGGGCCGCGCGAGCTCGCGGGAATTGCCCGAAGGGTGGCCGGCACGCTCTTTCAGCCGGTGGTGGTGATGGGGTGAGAACAGGTGTCAGGTGTCAGGGATCAGGGACCAGGGAGCAGGGAATAGTTGCATCGTTGGAGGGGGGAGCCTCGTGACTTCCCTGCGGGGCCAGGTGATCGGAGGCGCACCCTGTCCTCTCGCCCCTAGTCCCTAGTCCCCATTTTCCTCACACCGCCCTCAACCCCAACGGCTTATTCTGTTGTTTCGTTGTCTTTTAAAGGAGCAGACCTGCATATGCCCTACCCCACTGAATATCGCTATTCTCGCGAGCACGAATGGATTTCGGTCGACGGCTCCATCGGCTCGATCGGCATCACGGACTACGCGCAGAACTCACTCGGCGACATCGTCTTCGTCGACGCGCCCAAGGTGGGCGACACGGTCACGGCCAACGCCACCTTCGGCTCTGTCGAGAGCGTGAAAGCTGTCAGCGACCTCTATTCGCCCGTCTCCGGCAAGGTGACGGCGGTGAACGAGGAGCTGAAGTCCGCGCCCGACAAGATCAACCAGGATCCGCACCGCACGTGGATCATCAAAGTGGAGCTTGCCAACCCGGCCGAGTTGGGCGCTTTGCTCGACGCCGCGGCGTATGAGGCGTTTATCGCGGAGGAAAGTTAGGAGCAAGCTGCTAGCCTTCAGCTTCCAGCCATTAGCCTTTTCTCGGGGCTTGGGGCTGTATCAGATTCTCTCGAATGGGCCGGATGATCCGCACAACGAGTTGTTAGCCGGGAGCCAGGAAACGGGAAGCTGGGAGCTAGAAACGGAACCATGCGCTATCTCCCCAAATCCGATGAAGAACGCCGCCAGATGCTGGCCGAGATCGGCGCTGCATCGATTGACGATCTCTTCTCGAGCATTCCTGCCGAGTATCGCCTGAATCGCGACCTCGAAGTGCCGCGCCAGCAGGCCGAAAGCGAGATCATCGACTACTTCCGCGCCGCCGGGCAGAAGAACGCGGCCGGCTACGCCAGCTTTCTGGGCGCGGGCGCGTATAGCCACTACCGGCCGGTCGCAATCGATGCTCTGGTGCAGCGCGGCGAGTTCCTCACCGGCTACACGCCCTACCAGGGCGAGATCACGCAGGGAACGCTGCAGGCCATCTTCGAGTTCCAGACCATGATCGCCGAGCTGACCGGGATGGACGTGGCCAACGCCAGCATGTACGACGGTTCGACCGGCGCGGCGGAGGCGGTCATGATGGCCGTCCGCGTGACTGGACGGCACAAAGCCGTGGTGGCCGCGCCGGTGCATCCGGAGTACCGCGAGGTGCTGTCTACCTACGCGAAACACCAGGGGCTGCCGGCGGCGCTGGTTGGCTACGACAACGAGACCGGCCGCATCGATCTTGATGCGCTCGAAGCGGCGGTCACGGAGGAAACCGCAGCCGTCCTCGTTCAAAGCCCCAACTTTTTCGGCGTCGTTGAAGACATCCCAGCCATTGCCGCCATCGCTCATGCGAGGGGTGCGCTACTGATCGTGTCAATTTCCGAATCGATTTCGCTCGGCATCGTGCGGCCGCCGGTCGAGGCCGACATCGTTGCCATGGAGGCGCAGTCCTTCGGCGTGGCGCTTAGTTATGGCGGGCCCTTTTGCGGAGTCATCGCGGCAAAAGAGCAGTATGTACGGCAGATGCCGGGGCGGCTCGCCGGCCAGACGGTCGACGGGGCAGGAAATCGTGGGTTCGTTTTGACATTGGCAACACGGGAACAACACATCCGCCGCGAGAAGGCGACCTCGAACATCTGCACCAACCAGGCGCTGGTCGCGCTCATGGCTACGATCTTTCTCGCCGTCTACGGCAAGGAGGGCATGCGCGAACTCGCCGAGCACAACCTGGCCAAGGCCGATTACGCGGCGCGGACACTTGGGAGCCAGCCTGGCGCGAAGCTGCGCTTTACCGGCGCGCCGCGCTTCAATGAATTTGTGCTTGAGACCGATGAGGCTCCGGTGGCATGGAGCCGGCGGCTGCTCGACAACAAGATCGTTGGCGGCATCGAGTTGAGCCGCTGGTATCCCGAGTTGCGCAACTGCACGCTCTGGTGCGCGACAGAAGTGACGACGCGCGAACAGATTGACACGGCTGCGAAGGTGCTGGCGGCTGTCGAGGTGGAGGCGTAGGAGAGTGTTCTAAATCTTGTCACAGGCGGCGCGTTTTGTAACAAGGGCACGGCTTTGGCCGGGCCACAACAGCGGGTGAAAGGAGAACAGGGCTTTAGCCCCTGCTATGGCGCATCCCGGCAGAAAAGCGTCTACAGCCAATATCCTGAACCCGTCTCGAACATTTTTCGCGACGACAGGAACCAGCATGGGGCGCAGGGTTCTGCAATCGGAGCGCAATGCCGAGCTACTCATCGATGTACTGCGTTCGCTGGCCGCAGAACACAAATTCGAACTGCACGATTTTGTTATCATGCCGGATCATTTGCATCTGCTGTTGACCGTCTACGACGACATGACGATTGAAAGGGCTATGCAATTGATCAAGGGGCGGTTTTCGTATCGCCTTTCGCATGAGATCGGCTACAAAGGAGAAGCATGGAAGCGAGGATTTACTGAGGTGCAGGTGATGACCCGGGGGAGTTTTGAGACGCATTGCGAATACATCGCGCAGAATCCGGTGAAGGCCGGGCTGGCGGCTATTCCCGATGAGTATCCATTTTGTTTTCGGTATTTGGCAAGAAGGAAAGCTGAAGCGAAGATTAGCAGGGGCTGAAGCCCTGAAGTGTTTTGTGAGCATTTATGGCCCGGCTAAAGCCGTGCCGTTGTTACAAAGCCGGCTACGAAGAGAGCCCGGCTAAAGCCGTGCCGTTGTTACAGCACGTGGACGGTTGCGGCAAGGATGGGTTCGCGCACATTCTGAAGCGTTGAACGAGGGAAGAGTGGCGGGGGCTGAAGCCCCTGAAGTGTTTTGTAAGCATTTATGGCCCGGCTAAAGCCGTGCCGTTGTTACAAAACCGGCTACGAAGAGAGCCCGGCTAAAGCCGTGCCGTAGTTACAAAGCACCCAACCGCTGTTTAGTATCGGGCGACATAACAAGTGCGCAGACGAATTTCATGTGGCGAAGTACGAAAGCATAATCGAACTTCACGAGGCATCGAGAATGGCTGATAATTCCCAGAACCCCAGCGCACACACATTGGGCAAAGTCCGTCCTCACCCAACGCAGAACGAGGCGCTGCTCTTCGAGAAATCCTCGCCGGGCAAACGCGCCTACAAGCTGCCGCCGCTCGACGTGCCTGCCGTAAGCGCTCAGGCGCTGCTTGGCGCTGCGCATCGCGACACGCCCGGCCTGCTGCCTGAACTGAGCGAGATCGAAATCATCCGCCACTTCACGCGGCTCTCAACATGGAACTACGCCATCGACCTTGGCATGTACCCGCTCGGGTCCTGCACCATGAAGTACAACCCACGGGTGAACGAGTTTGTGGCCCGCATCGAGGGCCTGGCCGAGGCGCATCCCTACCGGCCGGAGCCGCTGGCGCAGGGCATTCTCGAGATCTTCGATCTGTTGCAACGATGCTTGCTAGAAATCACCGGCATGGACACGATCACGCTGCAACCCGCCGCAGGCGCGCACGGCGAGTTCACGGGAATTCTGCTTACGCGCGCATGGCACGAGTCGCAGGGCAATCCGCGGCGCAGAGTCCTGATCCCCGACTCGGCCCACGGCACCAACCCGGCCACTGCGGCCATCTGCGGCTACACCATCGAGAATCTCAAGTCCAACGCCGCCGGCGGCATCGATCTCGAAGCCCTGGAGCGGCAGGTGGACGAGGAAACCGCCGCTCTGATGCTCACCAATCCCTCCACTCTGGGAGTCTTCGAGCACCAGATAGCCGGGATTGCCGACATTCTGCACGCCAAAGGCGCACTGCTCTACATGGATGGCGCCAACATGAACGCGCTGGTGGGTAAGGTGCGCCCCGGCGACTTCGACGTGGACGTGATGCACCTGAACCTGCACAAAACCTTTTCCACGCCGCATGGCGGCGGCGGACCCGGCTCCGGCCCGGTGGCGTGCAAGGCGTTTCTTGAGCCGTTCCTGCCCATCCCGGTGCTGGTGCGAAAGGCAGGGACTGATGGACTCGGATCAGGCGAGCTGCATTGGGATTATGATCGGCCGCAATCGGTTGGCCGTGTGCGCGCCTTCTATGGCAATACCGGCATGTTCATCCGCGCGCTGGCCTATATTCTGGCCAACGGTCCCGACGGCCTGCGCCAGACCACCGAAGACGCGGTGCTGAACGCCAACTACATCCGTAAAAAGCTCGAAGACCTGTACGAGCTCCACTACCGAACCGCCTCAATGCACGAAGTCGTCTTCAGCGACAAACGGCAGGCGGCGCACGGCGTCAAAACCGGCGACATCGCCAAACGGCTTATCGATTACGGCTTCCATCCCTACACGGTCAGCTTTCCGCTCATCGTGCATGGCGCGCTGATGATTGAGCCCACGGAGAGCGAATCGCGCGAGGAGCTGGATCTTTTCATCGATGCTATGCGCTCTATCGCGCGCGAGGCCGAGGAGAGCCCCGAGCTGGTGAAGACGGCGCCGCATTCGACGCGCGTTTCGCGCCTCGACGAAGCGCAGGCAGCGCGCAAGCCCATTCTGCGCTGGCGGCCGCAGGAGCAGGGACCAGGGACTAGGGACTAGGGACGTAGGGGATCAGACAGCAGGGGTTCTTCGCCGGGAAGCCGAACGAGAGTTGGCGATCCCTGAGCGCGCCTTGATCACGTCGTGACGAAAACTAGTCCCTGGTCCCTACGTCCCCAGCCCGTCGGCGTAGGAACCAACCACGCTATATGCCGCGCATTGCAGGCTGGCTACACTCGACATCAGAATGGCCAGCACTCCTCCATCTTCGGTTTCTGGCTATCGCGGGCGGCTGGCGCCCTCGCCTACGGGCTATTTGCATGTAGGCCACGCGCGCACCTTCTGGACGGCGTTCCTTCACGCGCGCGAGGCCGGCGGCACGCTGGTGATGCGCATGGAGGACCTGGACCCCGACCGCAGCCGCTCCGTCTACGCAGACGCCGCCATCGAGGACCTTCGCTGGCTCGGCATTCGCTGGCAGGAGGGCCCGGATAAGGGTGGTCCGTTCGCGCCCTACGTGCAGAGCAAGCGCCGCGCCCTCTATCTGGCTGCATGGCGCAGGCTGCTGCGCCGCGGCTGCCTGTTCCCGTGCCGTTGCTCGCGCAAAGACCTGGAAACCGCGTTAGGCGCGCCGCATGAGCGCGTGCAAACCGGGCGTGGAGCGGGAAAGTTGGACACCCTGGACGACGAGCCCATCTACCCCGGCACCTGCCGTCACCGGATAGGCCATGCGCCGCAGCTCCCCGGCCCTACGGCCAGCGACATCGAAACGCCCGAGGGAAACAACTGGCGCTTCCGCGTTCCCGACGGCGAGGCGATCGAGTTCGTCGACCGCAATCTGGGGCCGCAGCGCTTTGTGGCCGGCGTGGACTTTGGCGACTTTGTGGTGTGGCGGCGTGACGGTGTGCCCAGCTACCAGCTTGCCTGCGCGGCCGACGATGCGGCCATGCGCATCACTGAGGTGGTGCGCGGCGCTGATCTGCTCAAGTCTACCGCGCGCCAGATTCTGCTCAACCGCGCCCTGGGCTTTGACAATCCAGCCTGGTACCACTGCCGCCTGGTGGTGGACCACAACGGCCGCCGCCTGGCCAAGCGCCATGACGCCCTCAGCCTGCGCGCCCTGCGCCAGCGCGGACTCACGCCCATGAACATCCTCTCGGCGGAGCTGCCGGTCGAGATTTAAAACTCCTGTTCCCGCACTTGCAACTGACCCCCGACCCCCACTTTTCTGCGACTCGTGGGGGCCATGCTGTACCATCGTTGACGAGAGAAATGCCCCGCTGCGCGTACATCGCGTCACGGGCCACAGAAGAAAAGCCGAGCATTCTGACACCTGGAAGGTTGCGCTGCCTGGGATCTTTTTGAGGGCTTGCCAGGGATGGTTTCGCTCAAGGATGAAACGATGACGCCTGCCGCTCAACCGGCCGCCACGCATGAGGAGCCGAACCCCGGATTCAACGTCTTCCGCAGCGCCCCGAATCTGCTCACGCTCATGCGCATTTGCCTGGCGCCATTCCTGGTCGCCGCCATCCTTGAAGGACACTACGCCCTCAGCTTTGGCCTCTTTGTCGCTGCGGGGTTGACCGACGCACTGGACGGCACGATGGCGCGCGTGCTCAAGCAACGCTCCATGCTCGGCCAATATCTTGACCCCGTGGCCGACAAGCTGCTGCTGAGTACGCTGTTTCTTGTGCTTCTTTACAGGGGTTTGATGCCGGTCACCGTGACCGTGCTGGTATTCGGCAGGGATGTCGGTATCCTGCTGGTTGCAGCCCTTCTCTATATGGCAGTAGGACGGCGGGAATTTCGTCCCAGCATCTTCGGGAAGGCCAACACCATTGCCCAGATCGGCGCGGTAGCGGCCGTCCTGCTGCATCAGCTCACCACCGCCTATTGGGTAGCCATCTCCCAAAAGGTGGCCCTCGATGCCACAATGGCGCTTACCGTCATCTCGGGCTTGCATTACGCGTGGGTGGTTTCGCGCCGCACCGGCGCACCGGCCGCCCATGGCGCCGCCACGAAATAAACAGCCGGCCCGGATCCCAGGGAATTTAGGAATCGTCCGGAAGGTCTTCCGTTCCAGCCGTATCTTCAATTTCCATATCGCGAAACTCTTCTGAATCGAAGACCTCGCCACACTCCAGGCACTCGACATACTCGGTGTCGTCGTGCCGGGAAACAATCCGGACCTTGGGGTGTCTGCAGGCGGTTGCCATCGTTCTCGGGCCTGGTGAATTTACCGCAATTTTGAGAGCCCTATGCCCTTTCCAGTGAAGAGAAAGCCGTCAGTCCCCGCCACGGCAAGGCGCATCGGCTTCCACTTCAGCGATAAAAACCCTTGGCTGGGATCCCGGACGTGAAGGGCAGGCTCCGGGTACAGCCAATTGGAAGTGGCAAAGGTTCTCTTTCCGCCAGATTGTAGCTTTCTTTTGGACGATTGCAAATCGATTTTTTGATGAATCGTTTGATGTGGCGCCAAAATTCTCTTCCGCCCGGGCCGCCAAGGCATTTTTCGGACTTCTGTAGAGTCACCCATAGGCGTGCGATGGGCATTTTCTTAAGGAAAATGCCCACAGACGTTTGTGGCAGCACCCTATACCAATCCGAAAAATGCTATAAGCGCGGACTTGAAGGCCGGACGAAATTGGTCGTATACTGAATAGGGACCGAACAGGTCGTATATTTCATGCTAAAGCTCACCAAGAAAGCCGATTATGGGCTGATGGCGCTCAAGTATCTTGCCGAGCGCCCGGAAATCCCTGCGCTCAGCGCCAAAGACGTGGCTGACGCTTATGGGATTCCCGCGCAACTGCTGGCCAAGATTCTGCAGCGGCTGACCAAGGTGGGTCTGCTGCGCTCTCACGCCGGGATGAACGGCGGTTATGCTCTGGCACGCGATGCGCGCCAGATCTCGGCCTTCGAGGTGATCCATGCCATCGACGGGCCGTTGTTCATCACCTCCTGCACCAAGGGCGCAAAAGCCTGCGACCTCACCCCCAGCTGCACCATCAAAGAACCATTAGCGCGCGTCAACGAGACGATTGCCGGAGTTCTGAAAAGCATTAGCATCCAGGATCTGGCTGAGGAACATCCCGCCGGGCGGGGAGGCGAGGCGCATGGATTGGTTACTTTGACGGTTTAGAAAGCGGATTTAGCGCAGTTAGCGGCGCTAGAACGATTTTTCAGTGCATTTGCTATCTCCGCTAACCCCGCTAGCACCGCTGAACGAAGATGGAGACAAGGATGAGCACGGTTCGAAATCAAGCGGAAGCGCCGGCAGGTGTAACCCTGCCGATTTACATGGATAACCACGCTACCACTCCGCTGGATCCCAGGGTGCTGGAAGCGATGATGCCATACCTGACCAGCAAGTTCGGCAACGCAGCCAGCCGCAACCACTGCTTTGGGTGGGAAGCGGAGCAGGCAGTGGAAACGGCGCGCGAACAGATCGCCAAGCTGATCGGCGCCACGGCCAAGGAGATCGTCTTCACCTCCGGCGCCACCGAGAGCGACAACCTGGCCATCAAGGGCATCGCGGAGATGTACGGCGAGCGCGGCAACCACATTGTCACGCAGGTTACCGAACACAAGGCCGTGCTCGACACCTGCAAGCGCCTGGAAAAGCACGGCTATCGCGTCACCTATCTGCCGGTGAAGGCCGACGGTATCATCGATCTCGAAGACCTGAAGCGGGCCATCGACGACAAGACCATTCTGGTCACCATCATGGCCGCCAACAACGAAATCGGCGTGCTGCAGCCCATCCGCGAGATCGGCAAGCTCTGCCACGAAAAGGGCGTTCTCTTCCACAGTGACGCGGTGCAGGCCTTGGGCAAGGTGCCGTTCAACGTCAGCGACGATTACGTCGACGTGGCCTCAATCTCGGCGCACAAGATCTACGGACCGAAGGGCGTGGGCGCGCTTTATGTTCGCCGGCGCAACCCCCGCGTGCAGATCGCCGCGCAGATCGATGGCGGTGGCCACGAACGCGGCATGAGGTCGGGCACCTTGAATGTGCCCGGCATCGTCGGCTTGGGCAAAGCGTGCGAAATTGCTCATGCGGAGATGGACTCGGAAGCGGCGTACCTGCGCGGCCTGCGCGATCGGCTGAAGACGAAGCTGGAAGCTGAGCTCGACTACGTGCACGTGAATGGGTCGATGGAGCATCGGCTGCCTGGCAACCTGAACATGAGCTTTATTTGCGTCGAGGGCGAGTCGCTGCTGATGGGCATCAACGACGTCGCGGTTTCAAGCGGCTCGGCCTGCACCTCGGCCACGCTGGAACCCTCGTATGTTTTGAAGGCGCTGGGCCTGGGCGACGACGTCGCGCACAGCTCCATTCGCTTTGGCTTGGGCCGCTTCAACACCCAGGCGGAGGTGGATTACGTGGCCGCCAAAGTGATCGACATTGTGCGGCATCTGCGCGAGCTGTCGCCGCTCTACGAGATGGTGAAGGAAGGCATCGATTTGAGCAAGGTTGAGTGGCAGGCGCATTGATTGGCGAGTGGGCAAGTCAGCAAGTTAGCGAATCGGCGGGCACGCCTGCTGAATCAAAAGGAGAAAGGACGCGGGTATCGCGGGAGGAAAACGGAGAACCATGGCATATAGCGACAAAGTAGTGGACCACTACAATCACCCGCGCAATGTGGGCACGCTGGACAAAGGCTCGGCGGAAGTGGGCACGGGCCTGGTGGGGGCGCCGGAGTGCGGTGACGTGATGCGGCTGCAGATCCGCGTGAACCCTGAAACGCAGGTGATCGAAGAGGCCAAATTCAAGACGTTTGGCTGCGGCTCGGCCATCGCCAGTTCCTCGCTGGCTACGGAATGGATCAAGGGCCGCACCGTCGATGACGCGATGGGGATCAAGAACACCGACATTGTGAAGGAACTGTCGCTGCCGCCGGTCAAGATTCACTGTTCGGTGCTGGCCGAGGATGCCATTCGCGCCGCCATCGGCGACTGGAAGAAGAAGAATGGAGTTGCGGAACCCTCTCCGGCACCGGCGAAGTAATTCCGCCGGGGAGCCGGATGAAAGTCAGGAATTATGGCAAACATCGTTACCATCGAATCCAATACGGCGCAGGGCGTGTCCACTGAGCAACCTGCCACTCCGCAGACCAAACCCGTTGAGGGCCTGCACGTGACTGAGCGGGCGGTCAAGCGCATTCGCGTGGCCATGGCCAAGGAAGGCATCTCGCCCCAGGAGGGCGGCTTGCGGGTGGGCGTGAAGGGCGGCGGATGTTCGGGCCTGTCCTACGCCATCGCCTTCGACACGCACCCTCGCGAGCGCGACCGCATCTTTGAATTCGGCGGCGTGCGCGTCTTTGTCGATCCCAAAAGCTTCGTCTATTTGCACGGCATGACGCTGGACTACGAAGAGACGCTGATGCGCCAGGGATTCAATTTCATCAACCCGAATTCCACGCGCTCGTGCGGGTGTGGTACTTCGTTCTCTGCTTAGAGCGCATTGCGCGTAAGGCCGCCTCATGCTGAAAGCCATCGATACCGCAGTTCCGGTCGCCTGCTGGTCCTGTTCCGTAGCTCACAACGAATCCACTCTTTTTTGTCCGCACTGCAGCAAGATTCAGCCCCCTCCGGGCGGCGATTATTTTTCTGTTTTTGGACTGGAACCTCGTTTGAACCTGGATTTGCAGGCTTTGGAGCATGAGTTTCATCGTCTCAGCCGCAAGCTGCACCCCGATCGCTTTGCCCGTGCCGATACGAACGAGAAGCAATGGAGCCTGGCCGACACTTCGCTGCTCAACGACGCCTATCGCACCCTCAAAGATCCCCTGCGCCGCACCGAGTACCTGCTCAAATTGCACGGAGCGGAGATTGGCGCGTCCGCCGCGGCGGATGCCCCGGCAAAAGGTGAAGACCGGAAAGATCCTTCCCGCGTGCCTGCCGATCTGCTCGAGGAAGTCTTCGATCTCAACATGCAGCTCGAAGAAATGCGTATGGCGCGGAAGATGGGCGAAGAAGACCCGGCAGTAAAAGAAAGCCTGACTGAAGCCAAGAGAAAATTCGAAGGGCTGGTCGGCGCAGTGGATCGCGATCTGCGCGCGCAGTGGGCGATTTGGGACGCCGGCGATGCGGCTGCGCGTAAGCCTGCGCAGCATGCCATGGTAGCGCTGCTCGACCGGCGCCGCTATCTCAGCAATCTGGTTCGCGACGTTACCGAAACCCTGGGAGAGTAAGCACCCGAAATGGCGGAAGGACGCATCGTCGGCATCGATCTGGGGACAACAAACTCCCTGGTTGCTTATATGCAGGATGGCGTGCCGGTGGTGATTCCCGGCGTAGACGGCTCGAATCTTGTGCCGTCGGTGGTGGCGCTCGATCCCATTCCCGCCGATGGCGGCCGGCCCACGGTTACCGTGGGCAACAGCGCGCGCAAGGCGCTCATTGAAAGGCCGGAGCGCGTCATCTACTCCGTCAAGCGCTTGATGGGCCGCGGGCTCGATGAAATTCAAAAGGAACTCAAGCTCTTTCCCTTCCGTCTGGCAGACGATGTCGAGGCGGGTGAAGTCCCGCGCATCCAGCTCGGCGAACTTCGTTTTACCCCGCCAGAGATTTCGGCCTACGTCTTGCGTCAGCTCAAGCGCAATGCCGAGCGATTCTTCGGCACGCCCGTCACGCAAGCCGTCATCACCGTACCGGCTTATTTCAACGATGCGCAGCGCCAGGCCACCAAAGACGCGGGCCGCATGGCAGGCCTCGATGTGCTGCGGCTGGTGAATGAACCCACCGCGGCTGCGCTCGCCTATGGGCTCGATCGCGCCAAAGAAGGCACTATCGCCGTTTACGACCTGGGCGGAGGCACCTTCGACATTTCCATCCTAAAGCTGCGCGAAGGCATCTTCGAGGTGCAGTCCACAAACGGCGACACGCATCTGGGCGGCGACGACATCGACAATCTGCTGCTGGCCATTGCGCTCGACGAGATTCACGCCGAGCACGACGTCGATCTGCGCAAGCACCCCGGCGCGGTGCAGGGTCTGCGCAAGGCCGCCATCGACGCCAAGATTCGCCTTTCGACCGAGTCCTCCGCCAGCTTCGACTTCGAACTGCCCAACGGCGACCGCTATCAACGCGAGATTCCGCGCGCGGTTTTCGAATTGCTGATCGAGCCGGTGCTCGCGCGAACCGTGGGTCCGTGCAAGCAGGCCCTGGCCGACGCCGGCATCACTCCGGAGCAGATCGACGAAGTGGTGATGGTGGGCGGGTCGACAAGGATTCCCGCAGTGCGCGAGCTGGTTGACGACCTTTTCCACCTCGGCGCACGCGGCAAGAAGCCGCACATCGAACTGAATCCCGATGAGGTGGTCGCGCTGGGCGCTGCGGTGCAGGCAGATATTCTGGCCGGCGCCTCGGCGGCGACACAGGAAATGCTGCTGCTCGATGTGACGCCGCTCTCGCTGGGCATCGAGGCCCTGGGAGGCACGGTGGCATGCATCATCCAGCGCAACTCCACCATCCCCGCCTCGGCCACCGAACACTTCACCACCGGCGTGGACGGGCAGACCAGTGTCGCCATCCACGTCGTGCAGGGCGAGCGCGAACTGGCCGCCGACTGCCGCTCGCTGGCGCGCTTCGACCTCAAGGGCATTCCGCCCATGAGCGCCGGCCTGCCGCGCATCGAAGTAAAATTTCTCATCGATGCCGACGGCATACTGCAAGTCTCCGCGCGCGAGCAGCGCAGCGGAAAGGCGGCGCAAATCGAGGTGAAAGCGACCTACGGCCTTACGGACGAACAGGTCGTGAATATGATTCTGGATTCCTACGACCACGCAGAAGAGGATTTTGCCCGGAGGCTGCTCATAGAAGCCCGTAATGAAGCGGAAACGATTCTCCGCGCGGTCGAACGCGCTCCGCAAAGCCCGGCGTGGAAGCAGTTGGGCCTAGAGGAGCAGGCAAAGATTGCAACGGCGCGCGACCGGCTGGCCGCGGCCAAAGAAGGCGAGGATATGGCAGCGATTCGCGAAGCAACGGTCGCGCTCGACCAGGCGACGCGGCGCTTTGCCGAACTGATGATGGATGCGGCAGTATCGAGCGCCATTCGCGGCAAGACCATGAACGCGGCCGGCGAAGAACTGGACGAGGCAGTGGACGCGCCGCACGCCTTCGCCCCCGCGGAGTTTAAGTAAGCTCAGCCGTTCGAGCTTGTGGAATAATTTAGCGGGGGAGGTCAGATGAAATACTGCGTCTTATTCCTTTGCCTGGTCGGTTTCTCCGCAACAGCTTTTGCTCAAAACACGAGTGCCACAAACTATTCGGTTAAAGTGCATGTTGTCTCTTGCCATATAGTGGCCTTTGCCGGTGAAAACAACGGCCACCAACAACTGGAAGTGATCATCGAAGGAAAGAAATACGTGTTGGATGCCGTCAGCCTTACCTTTCCAATGCACCCGGGCGATTATCAGGCTCGCCTCCTCAAGGATGAGAAGAAGGATACCGGGCAGTTTTATCGTGAATACGAAATTCTGTTTGCCGACGGCAAGGCGGCAAAATACAGGGTTACTGGTGAGTCGGAGTAGCGCACGAAACAACGCGCGAGACACGGAACCGAACTGCGGCAGCCTGGGGCTAAAATGCAGACTGTCACGTCAGGAGTGCTACGGCGATGAGCAGAGCGGCCAATAGTACAATTCCTCCCGACAAACTCGTCCGCGTCACGTTTTTGCCTGAGGGCCGCACCGTCGAGTTTGAGTTCGGCGCCATGCCTTACGATCGCCACGGCAAGCCGATGTCGTTTCTCGACGTGGCGGAGAACTTCGGCATTTTTCTCGAACACGCCTGCGGCGGATCCTGCGCCTGCACTACCTGTCATCTGTGGATCAAAGAAGGCGCTGCGGGCATCAGTGAAGCAGACGACGATGAGCTTGACCGGCTCGACATGGCCGCCGATCAGCAGTTGAACTCGCGCCTGGGCTGCCAGGCCGTCATCACGCGCCCAGGTGAGTACGTAGTCGAAATTCCCAAGTGGAACCGCAACTACGTCTCCGAAGGCAAGCCGCTGGCGCTTGCCGAGCAGAAATAGGGAGCGACTCATGCCGCGTGAGATTCACTGGACCGACGCCGAAGAGATCGGTGTTCAATTGGCGGAAAAGTTTCCCGGCCTCGATCCACTCGCCGTCCGCTTCACTGACCTGCACCGCTACGTGACCGAGCTCGAAGGCTTCGCCGACGATCCGCAAAAGTCCAGCGAGCCGCGCCTTGAGGCGATTCAGATGGCGTGGCATGAAGAGTTCGAGGACGCGCAAAAATAGGCCACCCGGCCCGGCCGGCTCGTTGCGGTTTCAGGAATGTCCTCGGCTAAAAATGTCCGGAATCCGGCTGGTTTGTCTTGCAGATAATATCGCCCTTTTGCCGCACAATAATTCCATGTGAGCTGGGTTCGGTTCCAGAATTTCGGCCCTCAAACCGGCCTTTTCCGCTGAAAAATGGCAGGCCGCAGACGGCCCATGCACATTCGATAAGCTCTTTTTTCATATATGAAGGGATATATATCCTATCCATAACCCGTTTGTTTTCAAATATGGAGATATGGCATATAGGGACGGGGGGACGAGGTGGTATAAAACAGGGAATAGTTTTCCCCGTGCGCAAGCGGCAAGGTGAATTGTGCCGCTTGGCGCCCCATGCGAAATTCTCCGAGCCTGTGCCGACTACAAAGACCTGCCGCCGGGGCCGCGATCGCGGCGGACTTCGGTCGCTCGGGATGACAGAGTTGATTGGCTATTCCGAAAACGCCACACTCGCTTACAACCAGCGATGGGTAGGGCGCCGCGCGCTAGAATTTCTCTATGCCCGCTGCTGCAATTGCTCCTGACATTCTGGCCAAATACCAGCCCGTAATCGGGCTTGAAGTACACGTGCAATTGCTCACGGCGACGAAGGCATTTTGCGGCTGCGCCAACCGTTTCGGCGCGGAGCCGAATACCAACATCTGCCCGGTTTGCCTGGGGCTGCCGGGGGCGCTGCCGGTGCTGAACGCCAAGGCCGTGGAGTTCGCCGCGCTGGCCGCGCTGGCGCTCAACTGCCAGGTGCGCGAGCGGTCGATCTTCGCGCGCAAAAATTATTTCTATCCTGATCTGCCCAAAGGATACCAGATTTCGCAGTTCGATAAGCCTCTCGCCGAGCACGGCTGGATCGAGGTGCCAACCGCTGAAGGCGGATCGAAGAAGATCGGCATCACGCGCGTGCACATGGAAGAAGATGCAGGCAAGAGCCTGCACGACGGGTTCCCCGACTCTGCCACGCATACCTATCTCGACCTGAACCGCTGCGGCACGCCGCTGATCGAGATCGTGAGCGAACCCGACATCCGCACGCCCGACGAGGCCTTCGAGTATCTGAACCGATTGAAGGAGATCCTGCTTTATACCGGCGTCTCCGACTGCAACATGGAAGAGGGTTCGCTGCGTTGCGACGCGAATGTCAGCGTCCGCCCAAGAGGCCAGGAAAAACTCGGCACCAAAGCCGAGGTGAAGAACGTCAACAGTTTCAAATTCATCCGCGCGGCCCTGGAGTTCGAGATCGAGCGCCAGATCGACCTCATCGAATCGGGCGGACACGTCGTGCAGGAGACGCGGCTGTGGAACGCCAACGAGGGGCGCACCTACTCCATGCGCTCCAAAGAGCAGGCGCACGACTACCGCTATTTCCCCGAACCCGATCTGCCGCCGCTGATCGTCTCGGAAGAATTTATGTCCGAAACCAGAAAAAAACTCCCCGAGCTGCCGGAGGCGCGGCGCGCGCGCATGATTGCCGAGTACGAGCTGGCGGTTCAGGACGCGCACACGCTCACCGCTTCGCGCGAGTTTGCCGACCGCTTCGAAGCCGCGGCCAAAACCGCCCGCAATCCGCGCCGCGTAGCTAATGTACTGCTGAGCGAGGTGGGCGGCCGGCTCAAGGCGCTGGGAATGGAACAGGAGCAGTCGCCGGTCTCGATGGGGGGAATTGTGCAGGCCGCCGATCTGCTCGACGAAGGCAAGATCAGCTCCAAACAGATGAAGCAGCTCTTCGACGTTTGCTTTGAAAAGGGCGAGGACTTCGGCGCCGTGTACGAGCACGAAAAGCCTCAGCAGATCACCGACTCCGCGGCCATCGAAAAACTGATTGACGAAGCCATCGCGGCCAACCCCAAACAGGTGGAGCAGTATCGCAACGGCAAGAAGACCATGGCGGGATTCTTTGTGGGGCAGGTGATGCGCGCGTCAAAGGGCCAAGCCAACCCGGCGCTGCTCAACGAGTTGGTGGCGAAAAAGCTGGAAGGGTGACGGCAGGGAACAAGGGAGCAAGGGAACGAGCGCTTCATGGGTTGGGAATCGAAATGCTAAGAGCCGAGAGCGACGAGCTACAGGCTACAGGCTACAGGCTGAGAGCTGCTTCATTTCAGCTTCAGGTCCGAAATGAACTCCTTGCGGGTGTCCCAGGAACTTACAGTTTTCGTCGCACTCTTTCTGCCGTCTTTCTCGGCCCACAGATCGTAATCGACGCTCATGTCGATCTGAGCGAAATGGAAATGGCCATCGGCAGTAGAGGTGTAGCTGCGAATCGCCTTGGTCTTCTGGTTCTTAAGGAAGACGGTGGCGCCGGTGACGGGCTGCGAACTCTCGTTCAACACGGTGCCAGACACCGTGCGCTGACCCATATTTTGGCCCCAGGCGGCGGCCGGCACAAACAGCGCGTCCCGCGACCCCGCGGGAAGCACGCCCAATGCCAAAAGGCCACACACCATCGCTACCAGCCTGCTTGCCCGGCTCATTCTCACTCCTCCTCGTCGTCTTCGAGCAGATCATCGTCCTCTTCGAGGTCATCTTCAACGCGCGCCAGCTCCAATGGCTCAACGCCAACCACCTCGAATTCAGTTCCACAGTCTTCGCAGGCTACCACGTCGCCTTCGTCTACTTCGTCGACTTCAATGTCCAGGTCGTTTTCGCATTCAGGGCAGCTGGGCATCGCAGGTTCCTCGCTTTCCGATCTAGTTCGCATTGCGGGATAACAGCACCATACTACAACCATCGCTAGTTTTAGTGAGATCCCGGCCTCAGGTCAAGAGGGCCTCACCGTGCTGCCGAATTGTATTTCCATTCCGTCAAAGAGGCACGGCACTCTTCCCGTAAGACGCACTTTACGGCATTTTCGGAATCAAACTAGACTTTTCAAGAAGCGTGCAAAGTGGCTTTTCCTTGAGGAAAAAGCCACTTGAAGGGCGTGCTTTCGGTCTACAATAATTCCGAAAATGCTATAGGGAATTGCGTTTATCAGGTGCTCGCGCCATGGCGCACTCGGATTTTCCGTGGCCGAGGCAGGACACCCACATCTACGACGCGCAAGATGGAGTCTGGCACCCTAAGGAGCTGACAACGCGATGACACTGGTCCGCTCCAGCGTTTACTCTGTTCTCTACGATGCCTAGAATGGGCTCCAGTCCGCTCGCCTTCCCCGACTTCCGCGGCGCAACGCGCCGGCTCATCCTCATCAACCTGGGCGCCTATTTTGCGCTGTTGCTTTCCAGTCTGGCGTTCTCAGCCGCCACGGCGCAGGTTACCCCGCTGTTGGTTTTCGATCCTGGCGCTTTTCTTCACGGCTCCCTCTGGCAGCCCTTCACTTACAGCTTCGTGCATCTGGGTCTGCTCGGCACACTCTTCGAGCTGCTATCCCTGTGGTTTTTGGCTGGCTTTCTTGAGGGATTTCATAGGTCCAACTGGGTCACCAGCCTCTACGCGGTTTCGGTGCTGGGAACGGCCGCGGCGGCGCTCGCTCTCTACGTGGTCGCCGGCACGCTGGCCCCTTCACTGCTCGGGAACCCTTCTCCGCTGTACGGCTGCTTTGGCGGCATCTTCGGTCTGCTGGCGGCTATCGGGCTCCTCTACGGCGACGTTCAGTTTCTGCTCTTTCCCCTCCCCATGGGCATCAAGGCGCGCTACCTGGTCGTCATCTACGGGCTCATCGCGGTCGCCATGCTCTTTGGCCAGGAGCGGCTCTACGCCTTTGCGCAACTGGGCGGGGCGCTGGCCGGCCTGCTTTACGTGCGCCTGGCGCCGCGGCGCGGGGCTTCCTTCGCGTTCAGCGAGAGCTGGTATGGCCTGCGCAATCGCTATTACCGCTGGAAGCGCCGCCGCACGGCCCGCAAATTCGAGGTGTACATGCGCCGGCAGGGCCGCACCGTCAAATTCGACGGCCAGGGGCGCCTGATCGACGAAGACCCCGACGATAAAAAACGGTGGAACTGAAAAAGGCAGGGACTAAGGGACTGAGGGACTAAGCCGTCGCTGCGGGGCGGGGCTGCATCCGCTACAATCCCTTTTGGAATGACTACGAAGATCGCTTTTCTGTTTCCGGGGCAGGGTTCGCAGGCCGTTGGCATGGGCCGCGAACTTGGCCTACGTTTTCCTGTCGCGGCACAAACCTTCGCTGAGGCCGACGCGGCGCTCGGATTCCCGCTTTCGCGCCTCTGCTTCGAGGGGCCTGAAGAGGATCTTCGGCTCACCGAGAATACGCAGCCTGCCATCATGACCGTAAGCGTAGCGGCAGCGCGTGTTCTGGCCGAGCAGGGTGTGGAACCGGCGCTGGCCGCGGGGCACTCGCTGGGCGAGTGGAGTGCGCAAGTGATGGCAGGAACGCTTTCCTTTGCCGATGCCGTGCGCGCGGTGAAGGCGCGAGGCAAGGCTATGCAGCAGGCTGTTCCGGCGGGGCAGGGCGCCATGGCCGCCATCCTCCAACTCAATCCGGCGCTGGTGGCCGAAGCCTGCGAGGAGGCGGCGCGCGAAACCGGCCTTGTGGTCCAGTCGGCTAACCTGAACTCGCCGGGGCAGACGGTCATCTCCGGCGCCGCGGCCGCAGTCGAAAAGGCTTCAGCCCTCTGCAAAGAGAAGGGCGCGCGCCGTGCCGTCCCACTTCCTGTCAGCGCTCCCTTCCACTGCGCGCTCATGCAGCCCGCACAGGAAGAAGTGGCGCGGGTACTGGCCGCTGTGGCGATGAGCGATCCGCGCATTCCCGTGGCAGCCAACGTGACCGGAAGCCTCGTCACCACGGCCGATGCCACGCGCGATGCCCTCATTCGCCAGGTCACTGGCGCGGTGCGCTGGGTGGATTGCATGCAGGCGTTGAAAGCTGCGGGAGCAGATCTGTTCATCGAAGCTGGCCCCGGAAAGGTGCTCTGCGGCCTGCTCAAGCAGATCGATCCGGCACTGAAATCGCTGAACGTGGAAGACGCTGCGAGCGCGGAGAAGACGCTGGCGGAGCTGAAGGGCGTTTAAGGAAACCGCACTGTTCCTCGACAGAGAGGTCCTCTGCCGCCCGTCCGAAGGCAAAGAATACGCCATCAATAAATGCGGAATTCTTTCCGGACGGCGAAGCGAGCAGCCACCGGCTTGCCATCCCTGGTAGCCGGTTTGAATTGGTAATGCCGAACAGCATTAGCGGCGCCCGCATCAAGGCCCCAGCCTGCGGATTGCATTAAGCACACGTCCTGCGGCTTTCCGGTTGTATCGACGACGCAGCTAAGGTACACCTCAAAGTAATGGATGCCATCCTTGCACCTTACTTGGCGACGCGCTTCGTCCGAAAACTCGGGGTCGGGCTGGTACGTTGGTTTCGGTTGGGTAATGGTCTTATCGTCCTTCCCGGCTATGCCATCGGTTTCCAGGCTGTCATTGAATGTCGTGGGGCACAACGGTACGGCCAAATCTTCTTTCGTCGAGTGAGGAGCCCGGACAATTGGTGCTGGTGCAGCCTCATCCGGTTTGGGTGCTGGGGACTGTTGCGGCCAAACCGCAGTCGCTGCAAGAACGATGAAATATAACGCCAATCTTGCCTTGCGCATAGCGCTCCCGCTTTCTCGAACGTTAAACGCAATCAATCTATCACACAATGCCCAGCTCTTTCAGCACAAACGCATAGTCCAGCGCGATCTCTTTCAGATAGTCGTAGCGTCCGCTTGCGCCGCCATGGCCGGCTTTCATGTTTGTCACCAGCAGCAGGGGATTGTTATCGGTTTTGAGTGTGCGCAGTTTCGCCACATACTTCGCCGGCTCCCAGTACATTACCTGACTGTCGTGGAGCGAGGTCTTGACTAACATGGCCGGATAATTCGCGGCCCGCAGGTTATCGTACGGCGAATAACTCAGCATGTACTTGAAATACTCCTCCTCATTCGGGTCGCCCCATTCCTCGTACTCAGGAACGGTCAGGGGCAGCGAACCATCGAGCATGGTATTCATCACGTCGACAAAGGGCACATGCGATACGATGGCGCGGAACAGATCTGGCCGCATATTCGCGACTGCGCCCATCAGTAAACCGCCAGCCGAGCCGCCCTCGGCCGCCACGCGCGCCGGATCGCCGTATCCCGCGGCGGTCAAGTGCTCCACGCAGGCAATGAAATCCGTGAACGTGTTGCGCTTGACGAGCATTTTGCCTGCATCGTGCCATGGCTTGCCCAAATCGCCGCCGCCACGAATGTGCGCGTAGGCCATCACCACGCCGCGGTCGAGCAGGCTGAGCCGGTTCGAGCTGAATCCGAGCGGCAGAGAGTAGCCGTAGGAGCCGTAGCCGTAAATGTAGAGGGGACTGAGTGCGGGACTGGAGTCCCGCACGACAGCCGGTCTGGAGACCGGCGCTACAACGCGCTTGTCTTTGCGATACACAATCGAAACTGGCACCTCAACCCCGTCCGGGGCCGTGGCGTGCACACGCTCGCTCGCGTAGAGCGTGCGATCGAAGCCGCCGGGAATCTCAAGCTGCTTGAGCAGCGTGGACGCGCCCGCTGCGATGTCGTACTCGTACACTGAACTGGGCGTCACGAGCGACTGGTAAGCGTAGCGGAACGTGGTGGTTTCGAAGATGCGGTTGATGTGCGGATGCGCGCTGTAAGCCGGCTCGGGAAAGGCAATCTCGCCGACGGGCACTGCATCAGGCCCCTCGCCCGCAAACTTCCACTGCCGCAATCGCGGAAGCCCGTCTTCGCGCTCGCAGGCAATGAAGAACCCTGCGAAGAGATCCACGTCCTCCAGCATCACTGCATCGCGGTGCGCGATGAGCTCGGTCCAGTGCTCGCGGCCGGGCGCGGCCACTGGCGCCGTGACGAGCCGGAAGTTCCGCCCGCGGTCGTTGGTGCGGATAAACCACAGCCCGTTGCGGTGATCGATGGAGTACTCGTGCTCGTCCTCGCGCGCACAGATGAGCGCAAAGTTTCCGCTGGGGTCGTCCGCGGGCAGAACACGCGCCTCGCTCGTCGTGTGACTGGCCGATTCCAGCACCAGGTACTTGCCATCGCGCGTGCGGCCGGCAGCCAGGTTGAATCGCTCATCGTCGTCCTGGTAGGTCAGCGCGTCTTCGCTGTGGGGCGTGCCCAGCGCGTGCCGCCAGAGTTGAAATTGCCGCTTCTGCTGCTCATCCTCTACGGTGTAAAAGAGCTTCAGATTGTCCGCGGCCCACACGACCGAACCCACGCGTTCCACTTCACCCGGCAGCGTTTCGCCTGTCTTCAGGTCCTTGATGCGCAGCGCGTACTGGCGAAAGCCCTTCGTGTCAGTCGTGTAGGCCAGCCAGCGGCCGTCGTCGGTAATGTCGGTGTCGCCGATGGCAAAGAACGCATGCCCTTTGGCCAACTCATTGCCGTCCAGAAGCACCTCCTCCGCCGCATCGGGATCCGGCCCCGCCGCTGTTCCGCGCTTGCGGCAGTGGATGGCGTACTGCAGGCCCTCCTCAGTGCGCGTGTAGTACCACCAGAGGCCGTCGCGGTAGGGAACCGAAACGTCAGTCTGCTTCACATGGCTCAGCATCTCCTTGTAGAGCTCTTCGCGCAGCCCGGTCAGAGGCGCCATCACCGCCTCGGCAGAGGCATTTTCAGCTTCGAGATAAGCGGTGACATCCGGGTTTTCTTTGTCGCGCAGCCAGGCGTAGTCGTCGACGAGTGTGGCTCCATGCATTTTGGTTTCGGTGTGGTGTTTGCGAGCGGTTGGCGGCGAAGGAGGCGGATTCTGGGTCATTTATATCCCAGTGTAGAGCCTGTGGGCACGGGAACTTCCCGCGCCCCGCCCGCGTACAATTGAGAGGAATGAAAGGCCTTCGTTTCCTGCGTCTGACCGTTGTATTGCCGCTTTTGGCGGTCCCTCTCGCATTTCTGGCAGTCGCCTCGCGCGCCGAACCGGTCGCAGACCTGCCGCAACCCACCGATTATGTGAGCGATTATGCGCACGTGCTCTCGCCAGAGGCGATTGCGCGCCTCGACTCGATCTGCACCCAACTGGACCACTCCCAGGCCAACGCGCAGATCGCTGTTGTCACGGTGCATGACCTGAACGGCGATGACGCAGCCGACTACGCTGACCAGCTTGAGACCAAATGGAAGATGGGCAAGAAAGGCTCGGACCGCGGCGCTTTAGTGCTGCTGGCAGTCGCCGACCACAGGTACCGCATCGAGGTGGGCTACGGCCTCGAAGGAATCCTGCCCGACGGCAAGGTGGGCGACATCGGCCGCGAGATGGTTCCCGACCTGCGCACCGGCGACTATGACGGCGCGGTGTCGCTGGCCGTTGGCGAAGTAGCTCAGGTCATCGCCACCGACGCCAATGTCACGCTGGAAAACCAGCCGGCTCCGGAAAGTGCGCCAGCACCGCGGCACCCCCCGGCAGGGATCGGGGTCCTGCAAGTCATCGTCGTCGCGGTGTTTATCATTTTCTACCTGTTCCGCATCCTGGGCGGATTTGGCCTGTTTGGCCTCTGGGGCCTGGGGCTCATGTCCGGCGGAATCGCCGGCAGGGGCCGTGGCGGCCATGGGGGAGGGTTCGGTGACGGAGGCGGATTTGGCGGCGGATCCGGCGGTGGATTCGGCGGCTTTGGTGGGGGTGGATTCGGCGGCGGCGGCGCCGGAGGCAGTTGGTAGGTTCAAAGCTTTTAGCCATTAGCTCTTAGCTTATTCTTGTGGCGCGAAGCGGTTTTGTTAAGGCCAAGAGTTGTGAGTTGGAGACAGAAGTAGAGCTAGCGGCTAATAGCTAACGGCTAACAGCTAAAAGCTGTTTTTAAGGAGAAACAAACTGTATGAGCAAGGGACTTGGAATTACGCTGGGCGTCGTGGCTGTTCTGATTCTGGTGGTTCTGATGGTCTTCGGCAGCTACGTGAGCGCCAGGAACCAGATGGTGGCCAAGGATCAGGTGGTGAAGGCCGAATGGTCTGAAGTGGACGTGCAGCTGGAGCGGCGCGCCGACCTGATTCCCAACCTGGTGGAGACGGTGAAGGGATTTACCAAGGAGGAGAGCACCGTGTTTGGCGACATCGCCAACGCGAGGGCCGGCATGTTGAATGCGCAGGGGCCGGCGGCCAAGATCGCGGCCAATAACCAGCTCGACGGCGCCATCGGCCGGCTGCTGCTGCTCACCGAGAACTACCCGCAACTGCGCTCCAGTGACCAGTTCATGCGCCTGCAGGACGAGCTTTCAGGGACCGAGAACCGGATCAGCGTGGCGCGCAAGCGCTACAACGACGCGCTCCAGGACTACAACACCTTCGTGCTTCAGTTCCCCAACAATATCTGGGCAGGGATTGCCGGCTTCCACCAGAACACTGCGTACTTCACGGCCAGCCCGGCCGCGCAAACCGTTCCTTCGGTCAAATTTTAGGGTCTGTCAACAGTCGCAGCCATCCCAGAATTGTTAACCGATCCCTGGCGCTGTGACCGACAACGCAAGCACAGAAAGGTCATCCCGCTTGGCGGGATGACCTCTTCGGCTTAGAATCGGCGTTGCAGCCGGATCGGCCTATTTGAATGACGCGATGGCGCTGGCCTCGTCGTCGTAGATATCGAAGACGGTGTACAGCTTGGTCAGTTGCAGCAGGTCGTGGACCTTCTTGGTCAGTTTGAGCAGTTTAAGCCCGGCGCCTTGGTTCCTGGCCGTAGTGTAGGCGCTTACCAGCTCGCCCAGGCCCGAACTATCGATATAGTTGACTTCACCCAGATCGAGCAGGATGTGCTTCTGTCCTTTGCCGATCAGGTCACGAATGGCGTCGCGCAGTTGCACGCTGCCCTCGCCCAGTGTGATTCGCCCGCTGAGATCCAAAACAGTGACGCCATCCACTTCACGGGAAGCTATCGCAAGTGCCACGGAAAAATCCTCCTTCTTGGTACTTCGGTTATAGCATCTTTGGCCCGCCGGCCTGCGGAAAACTCAGCGGCCGGGCCCAAACTCGGAGGGAAAACTGCCATCCTCCGTATCCCGCGCTCCCGCCACCAGGCTACGTTTTTCCGGCCGCTGGCGCCAAATGTTTCACCAGCGTCAACTCAGTCCCGGGATGCAATTGTCGAAAGTGTATCTCATCCATCAGCGAACGCATAAGAAAGATGCCGCGGCCTGTGCCACGGAGCAGGTTCTCCGGCGCCAGCGGATCGGGCAGTTGATCGGGATCGAAGCCCTGCCCCTGGTCGGCAATGACAAAAACCAGCGCCGTGCCGGTGTTTTCCAGTGAAACATCGATCTGCCGGGAGGGGTCGTATCCGTTCCCATGGAGCACGGCATTGATGGCCGCTTCGCGCACTGCCATGGCGATGTGAAAGCGCTGATCCTCGTCGAGACCTGCTTCGGAGGCCAGTTGATCAGCGGCCGCCTCCACCTCGCCTACGCTTTCCATGGTAGAGTTGAGCCGGTAACTCCGCCGTCCTCTGCTGGTTGCGCTCACCGGGCTGCTTTCCGCCTCCGCTGGAGTAGATTGGGAAACTCCAATCCCTGGCCAATCGACCTTGCTGGCAGTTTCATGTCTGGATGTGATCGTGTCAAGCCCGGAGCCTCCAGTAACCCGCCTCAAGGGAATACACTCTACCCATGGACGTGCGCCCTGACACGAAGATCAACCCGCGCATCGGGACAACCCGCGTCAGTCTGACGGCGCTTCTCGGCATGCCCGTGACCGATGCCCAGGGACACTTGCGCGGAAAGCTGAAAGATATTGCCGTGGCAACGGGTCCGGACGCAGGCAAGGTTGCCGGCCTGGTGCTCAAGACGCGCACCGGCCTTTCGCTCGTGCCCTCCCAGGACGTAATGGAAACTCCCGCAGGAACCCTCGAGCTACGTTCGGCCGACGCGCTGGTTCCGCTCCAGGATCAGGGCAGCTATCTCTACCTGCAACAGGACCTCGTGGACCGGCAGATCATCGACATCCACGGCCGCAAGGTGGTCCGCGTCAACGATGTGGACCTGGAGTGGATGGGCCAGGGCGCGGCTCATCTATTGCGCGTGGCCGAGGTCGAAGTGGGGCTGCGCGGAGCGTTTCGCAGGGTTTTCAAGGGCATCCTGCCACGAACACGCCTGGACGCGATCTCGCGCAAGCTCACCGCGCGCGCTATTCCCTGGCAGTTTGTCGACGTCATCGAGCCCGATCCGGCGCGGCGCGTCAAACTGCGCATCGAGCACGAGCGCCTGGCGGACATTCACCCCTCCGAGCTGGCCGATATTCTGGAAGATCTGGCGCCGGCCGAGCGCGAGGCAGTCTTCACCTCGCTCGACGAAGAGGTGGCCGCCGAAACTCTCGAAGAGGTCGAGCCCAAGCTCCAGAAAGCGCTGCTGGAAAAGCTTGATGAAGAGCGCATCGCCGATATTGTCGAGGAGATGGACCCCGGCGCGGCGGCCGATCTGCTCGGCGAACTGTCCGAGGAGCAATCCGACGCCATTCTCGAAGAGATGGAGCCGGAGGAGCGGCAGGAGGTCGAGGAACTTCTCGAGTTCGACGAGGACTCGGCCGCCGGCTGCATGACCACCGACTTCGTTTACCTCGGCGCGGACGCGACCGTCGCGCAGGCCGTGCAGGCGCTGCGCAGCTTCGATGGCGATCCGGAGAGCGTGACCGAAATCTTCCTGCTCGACGAGAAACGCATGTTGCGCGGCGCCGTCCCGCTGCCGCGCCTGGTCATGGCGCAGCCTGAGACGCATTTGAGGGTGCTGGCTGAGCCCCGTGTGCTCAGTTGCCCGGCCGATATGCACCAGAACGAGGTCGCCGAAATGTTCGACAAATACAACCTCCACGCCCTCCCCGTCGTCGACACGCAGGGCCGCATGGTCGGCGTTGTGCAGGCCGAGCAGGTCATCAGCTTCCTGCGCGAAAAAATGTAACAGTTTTCCAGCCTTACGACTTCCCGAGGCATCGGTGGATCATCCGGGACTGCCAGCACGCACCACCAGCGGAACTTGCAACGAACACTGATGTCCAATCCCGACGCTCAGGACGCGCGAAATACGTGCAACGTGCGGCGCCTGGCGCGCCGTGTGCGGAAGGTTCGCCTCTTGCGCATCCACCATGCAAGAATTGCGGCCGCAAACCACACTAAAGTAGCCAGCAGGAACACGGCGATGGTCGCCAGGTGCGGCAAACACAGCCAGCACACGACGGCAAAGCCCGCCAGCCCGATACAGCCCATCGCCGCGCCCGCCGCATCCACTCCAGCCACGGTGCGTCCGCGCATAGTTCCGTCCAGGGCCGCCCTGGCCTTGTGCTTGCGCTCGTGTGCCTCCACCAGGCTCGCGCCCGCGGGGAAAATCGCCGGAAAGGCCAGGAACAATCCGCCAATCTCCGGTCCAAAGCGCTTCGAAATCAGCCCCGCGGCCACGCACACCGTGCCGCCGAACACGAATCGGATGGCCCACTCATGCGGCCGGATGCCTTTGATCGCCGCCAGCCTGGCATGCACGATCATGGCAATCGCTCCGCCAGCCAGAGCAGAGCGGCTGATACACCGAACCACACCGGCAGAAGCGCCAGCGCGGCCGCCAGCGCAGGGATCTTGATGCGCATCAGAAACCAGCTTGCCGCGCTTGCGTAGATGAAAAATCCAATGGCGCCACATACCATCGAATGCGCTTCCGTGGCGGCGTGGGCCTTGCCGTAATGCGCGATGGTGATCCCGATGGTGGCGAGCGCGATGGACGGCGCCGCGCCGAACAGCCCCGCAAAGCTCTTTGGTGTGAAAATCTCTGCTAGCACGGCAAAGACTGAAACCACCGCGCCGCCGATCAGGAAACGGAGAACGAGTTCCGCCATTCTTGGCCTCCCGATCCCGGAGCTAAGCTGCCCGCCGGGCTAGCTTGATCAGGTGCTCGGCCTTGACGTTGCCCTCGCAACCCAGCAGCCTGTACTCTTTGCCCTGCAGCCGGTGATAGTTGACGAAGAACTCCTCCAGTTCCTTCAAAAACGTCCTCGGGAGATCCTGCCATCGCCTGATGTTGGCGTAGAGGTGATTGGCTTCTGCCACGGCCAGCAGCCTGTCATTGCGCGTCTTCTTCTTGCCTTCAACCTGCACGCCCTCGATCACGCCGATGAGCCGCGACCGGACCATCACTCCCGGATAGGCCGGCTCGTCCATCAGCAGCAGCACATCCAGCGGGTCACCATCTGGCGCCAGGGTCTGCGGCAGGAACCCAAAGTCGTAGGGGAACGTCATACCCGCCGGCAAAACTCCCTTCAGCGAAAACACGCGCCGGTCAGGATCGAAGTGACCTTGCCCGCGTAAAACGTATCCCTTAGCGAGCTGCTGTAATAAGCGAAGGGAGACGCAGGTGAGGAACGGGAAACGGGGCAGGTACACGCTGGAGTTCAAGCAGGAGGCGGTGCGGCTTGTTG
>Ga0326727_10003189_pt1 | contig 53244 bp, 45 predicted proteins | sample MB2enrmetagenome_FD_207643 | JGI IMG/M metagenome (GOLD analysis project Ga0326727, IMG submission 207643) | Lab enriched peat soil microbial communities from McLean, Ithaca, NY, United States - MB29MY | ecosystem: Environmental > Terrestrial > Soil > Wetlands > Peat | place: USA: New York...
CCCTAAATAAAGGAAAACAGCAGAATAACACTCAGATAGATCCAACTTAATGCCTTTTATCGAGTAGTTCGTGCGCTGGCTCCCAATTCGTCAATTCGCACTTCCCGCCGCGACAAACCGTCTTCCTGATCTATCCTTGCGCGGCGACAGACACCATCGCCCTGCAAGGCAGCAAACTCCCTGGCGGGCGGCCATGATCAGCACCCTGTGACAGCAAGCAAACCCCGCTACGGATGCTTGACCGGCTTCGGCCTCGCAACCGCCGCATCCACGATTCCCTTGCCTTCCAGCACGTTGTAGTACTTGTCGGCATCCAGATTCTTCAGCTCTTCCGTCAGCCCGGATGGCCAGTGAATCACCAGCTTGTCGATCTTGGTAGCGCTCCCCAGGCCGAAATGAACGCGCAGGTCGTCCTGCGACAGATACCCACCGCCGCCGCTGTGAATCTCCGCGGTTTGCGTCATGCCTCCGGCCACCAGCGTCAGCCGCGCATTCAGCGCCAGGCGATTGCTCTTGGTGCCGTCCAGCTCAAAGCTCACAAAGTGGCGCCCGGGAATGCCGTGGTTGCGCAGGATCATCGGACTTCCGTCCAGGTCTTCGATGACGACATCCATATTCCCGTCGTTGAACAGATCCCCCACGGCCAGACCGCGCGAAACGCGGTTTTCCAGCAATGCCTTTCCAGCCTGCTCGCTGGCGTCGCAGAAGCTGCCGTCTTTCTGGTTCATCTCCAGCAGCGTCGGCTGCCGGTACCCCGCGCCGGAAGGCAATGAGTCCACCTGCGGATAAACGTGGCCATTCCCTAGAATCAAGTCCAGCCAGCCGTCATTGTCGAGATCTACAAACGCAGTCCCCCATTTGACATAACGCAGAGAGGGAAGCGCAACGCCAGACGCAAACGACTCTTCCTTGAAGTTCCAGTCGCCATCGTTGCGGTAGAGCAGAACATTCTCGTCAGTAAAATTCGTAACAAAAATCGACTGGCGGCCGGTGTGGTTGTAATCGCCGAGCGCGATTCCCATCGAAGCCTGTTCCGACCCGTCTTCGCTCACCGCAGTCCCGGACTGAAGTCCTATATCCTCGAACTTACCATTGCCTAAGTTCTTGTAAAGATACTTCGGGGTAGAGTCGTTTGTCACATAGATATCCGGGCGGCCAGTGTTATTGAAGTCTGCCCACACCACGCCCAATCCGTAATAGCCATCCGGGTCATCTACGCCAGCGGCTTTCGAGACGTCGGTGAAAGTGCCGTCGCCATTGTTATGGAAGAGCGAGTCCCCTGCCCCGCGCAGTCCCCGCGGGCCGCACTGCACGTCGATTCCGCGGTACTTGCAGAACGAAGCGCTCCCGAATCCGGGCATGTCATTCAGATGGAAGTCAACATAATTGACCACCATCAGATCGACGAATCCATCCAGGTCGTAGTCGCCGAACGAAGCTCCCGCCGACCAGCGGCCATCGGCTACGTGGGCCTTTGCCGTAACATCGGTAAACGTCCCGTCGCCGTTGTTGTGGTAAAGAACATTGCCGCCCAGGCAAGTCAGGTAAAGATCGGGCCAGCCGTCGTTGTCATAGTCTCCCACGGCGCCCCCCATCCCGAAGCAGGGCGTAGTTAGTCCGGCCTTGGCAGTTACATCGGTAAACGTCCCATTGTGGTTGTTGTGGTAAAGAGCTCCCTGGCTTTTCACTCCCTTAAGGGCCTGGTCGACGGTAGGCGAGTTCGTAAAATAGATGTCTGGCCAGCCATCGCGGTCATAGTCGATCAACACCACGCCGCCGCTCATCGATTCCGGAATGTATTTCTTGTCGGGTGCCGTATTGTGCTTGAAGTTAATGCCGGCCTTGGCGGTCACATCTTCCTGTTGCGGCACCGTGCGGCCGCTGCATTTGGTCATCTTCGCGCCCGGCGGCGGCGGAGTAGGCGCATTATGCCCCGAGCCCATCTGCGCACATGCAACATTCAGAGCACAGAAGAAGACTGCCAAGGATCGCAGCAAGTCGGCGTGAAAATGGCGAGTGAGCAAGCGGATGTGTCCTTCCCTAACGGGTCTGCTTCAGCTCATCCGCGATGCGCTCGCGAGATCTGGCTTTCAGCCCTTTGTAGATTTCCAGTTCGCGATCCGCTTCCGCCGTCCGGCCCAGTTTGCGATAAGCGGCCTGAAGCTGGTAATGCATGAAATCCGCCTCGGGGCTCAGGCGCGCCGCAACTTCAAGATGCCCGAGCGCGTCCTCCAGCTGACCACGGTCCAGCAGTATCTTCCCCAATTCATACTGAGCATTCGGATAGTCGGGATGCGCGGCAACCACCTGCTCGAAGCGCTTTAGGGCATCATCGATCCGCGACTCCTGCAAGTATACAAAGCCCAGATGATACTGGGCAATGTGGTCATACGGATCAAGATCTAACTCGGCCTGAAACTCTTTCTCCGCCTCCGTCCAGTGCGCCCAGTGAATATCGGCCATTCCCTTGTAAAAATGCGCCTTCAGCAGCGATGGATCCGACTGAAGCGCTCTCTCCAGGGTCGCGTTCGCCCGCGCATAGTCACCGATCACCGTCCATAACTGGCCGATAAGTATCAGAACATCGTTCGAGCGCGGTTCGGCTTCGAACGCCGTCAATACTTCCGACGCTTTCTTCAGATCGCCGGTGTGAGCCAGAGAGGCTGCCCAGGCATAGCCCGTCTCGCCGTCCTGCATGGCGCGCGTCCCCAGCGGCTCAAAGGTCCGCGCCGCCTCAGCGAACTTGTCCGTGGCGAAATACGAGACGCCAAGCATGGCGCGAATTCCCATCGAGTTGCCATCCAACGGCAAGGCCAGCGAAAGCGCGCGAACTGCCTCCTCGTAATTCTTGGCGCGAAAGGCGCACAGGCCAAGGTTCTTTTCAATCCCCGGGAGTGTCCTGTCCCATCGCTCCGCCTGCTGATAGTTACCGAGGGCCAAAGCATATTGCCCTCCAACTGCTTCCGATGTGGCCAAGTCGTTGAATGCCAGCGCAAGCACCGACCGCAGAGTCTTCTCCCGCGCTGCCGCCGCAAATGCCTGTTCAGGCGTCAACTTGCTGTGCGCCATCGGATCGTCTACCGCGGGCGCCGATTGCTTCTCCTGCTTGGGACTCAGCGGCATCACCGCCGCAGCCGCGCCCACTCCACCCGAAAGCATCATCGCGGAAACAGTCTGCTGGGTCTCCACCATCGTCTTGTTCTGCAGAACTCGCGCCTTGACCGCAAAAACCTCGCTCTTCTTCTGGCGCCCGCTCGCAAACAGAATTCGAGCCAGATCCACATAGGCCCGGCGAATCTGATAGTTGGCGCGGCCCTCGTCGCTCCCGGTCAGTTCCACCGCCTTGCGCAGCATCTGCTCGGCAACGTCCATCTTCTCCTGGGAGAATGCGTTCAGCCCCAGATAGAGAAATGGATCAGGCAAGGATGGTGAAATCCTCGAAGCTGCCAGCAGATACTTGTTCGACTCGTCATACTTGCGTTCCCCCGAGGTAAGAAACCCCAGCATGTAATTGGCCAGATAGTCGTTCGGGTAGTACTCGGCTTCCGTCCTGAGCGCCGCTTCGGCGCCCGGCGTGGGATTCCACTCGTTGAGAACAAGCTGGGCCAGACCAAGAAAATAATGCGCGTGCGGAGTGCGCGGATCGATCGCAATGGCGCGCTCAAACTCGCTGACGGCCGACTTCATATCGCCGCCATCGCGGTACGCGCGCCCGAAAAGCACATGCAGCGAACCGCTGTCGCCCGCGATCTTCTTCATCTGATCGAATACCGCTGCGGCCCGCGCCTTGTCCTCCGGTTTCCCGGTTTGCAGCAGGCATTCCGCTAGGGGATACAGATTCTCGACCGTGGGATCGGCCTGCGCAACCTTGCTGAAAGGCTCGATAGCCTGGGCATACTCCCCCTTCTGGTCGAAGGCGCTGGCCAGAATCCTCTCGGCGCGCAGATTCCCCGGATCGGCCGCAAGAACTTTCTTCGCAAACTCAATGGCCTGGTCGAAATCGCCTGACTGGATTGCGGCAAAGCCCATGGCTGTGTACGTGCCCGGAGAATCTTCATATTGGAGCGAGTTGCGGTAGAGTTCGACTGCTTCGGAGTCGTCCGATTCAAGAACCCTCAACTCGGCAAGCTCGCGCAGAGCCGCGGCGATAACCAGATAATTCGCTCTCGCTACCGCCACTGAGTCGCCAGAACTCCGCGCCGCAGCGGCCGCCGAAATAAGCTCTCCAAGTTCATCAGGCGCGGGCTGCGTCTTGTGCGCCTGTGCTGCATGGCGCGGCGCGGCCTGGGCCGGAGCAGATGAGGGCGCGAGCAGCGCAAGCATCAGAACCGCGCATCCCGCGGCGCCCTGCAAACACACCACACGGCACGCTACTCGATACGCGAATTGAAAGGGATTGAGCTTCATCTGGAAACGCTGTATCGATTCTACTGTAAAACAAACTGCGGAGCCTGTACGAGCGCTCCGCAGCTTGTTTCTTGCTTGTTGCGTTAAAGTGCGTTGTCGTCGAAGCTCGCCGTTAGAACGAGAACTTCAGGCTGTACTGAACTTCGCGGAAGCCCTTGCCAGACTGCAAAGACTGAACCGCTCCAAAGCCAGTAACCTTGGGGTCTGTCGAATTATTCAAGTATCCGGTGACCGTCGAGTTTGTGGCGCTGCAAGCTGTGGTGCCGCAAGAAACATTCGCGGGAGCCCAGCCAGTAGCTTCCAAGCCACTGGAGTTGAAGTTCGCGTGGTTGAGAAGGTCAAAGAAGTCCATTGCAAACTTCACACGGTACTTCTCTCTGAGCTCCCAGTTCTTGGCGATCTGAGCATCCCAGTCCGTCGTCGGTGCGCCGTAGCAATAACCGCGGCGTTCGATGTTCGTCGGCACTGTACCCAGGTTATAACCCACCAGAGTGAATGCGTTGACATTCAGAATCTGATTGGCCTTCTGACCGGCGTTGCAGCCCTGCCCGGTGACTAGCGGACGGTTGTTGCCGGCATAGCCGGTGCCGATGAGTTGGCTGATCGAGCCGCCGTTATAGTTTCCAGTGGAGAAGACCGTCAGCGAACTGGCGTGAGCAGCCTGGAAGATGCTGTTCAACTGCCATCCACCAATCACGTCCTTGACAATCACGTTCTGGTTGGCAAGCTTCGGCAGATAGTAAACCTCGTTCAACACCAGGATGTCCGGGCGGTTGATGTTGGTGTTTCCCTTATCCAGCGAGGAATCGCCATTAACCGTGAGGGCTTCCTGATTGGCCGTACCCGAGGAGTTATCCAGTTCCACGTTGCCGATCGAATGAGACCAGGTATAAGAAGCCTGGAACGTCGATGCGCCAACCTGGGACCGGAAGAGTGTCTGCAGTGAATGATAGGTCGAGTGGCCAGTCCGATCGAAGCCCTGGATTTGGCCAAAGTTCCATGCTGGACGCAGCTTGGCAACCGCATCGATGCCGGTGCCGTTTCCGTCAAATACGGCGGCCGTCCAGTTGGACTGCGGAATCGGGTTGAAGGCCTTCATCGAGGTGAGGTGAATGCCGGTGTTGCCGACATAACCGACTTCGATGGTGGTGTTCTTTGCCAATTCCTGCTCCACAGTGATGTTCCACTGCCACGAATTCGGCGTAAGTCCCGTCGAAGTCTTGGCGTAGTTCGGCGACAGAGAAGCGCTGCCACCGGCGGGTTTTGAATCGATCGTACGGGTTGTGACGGCGGTAAGCGAGAAGGGAGTGCCCTTGGCCATGCCTTCATCGATTCCGACGATTTCACGCTGATAGAACTGGCCGCCGCCAAGACGTACTGCGGTCTTGCCGTTGCCGAACACATCCCACGAAATACCAATGCGCGGTGCGATATCGTGGTTGTTCTGCTTCATGAGTGAGCGGCTGATTCCAGGGGTTCCGCTCGACAGTGTCAGAGGCACGCCAATGCTCTGCATGAGCGCGGTGGCATTTGCGCAAGGTGTGGTTCCCGGAACGGTAATAATGCCGTTGCAGGAATCGCCTGGGGTGGCAGTTGCTTGCGCAGCTGACCACTTTGACAGATCCCAGTTTGCCCAGTTGTTCTTGTCATCGTAGGGTTCGCGATAGAAGGACCACCGGAAGCCGTAATCAACAGACAGGTTCCTGCGGACCTTCCAGCTGTCTGCTACGTAGAACTCGAAGTCATGCCACTTCACGTTCGCTGTGGCATCGATACTGTTCTCGGAGATACCGCTAAAGGTCTGCGGCTGGGTTCCGGTGCCGGGGACCAGGATGTTCGCGAGCGCATTGACACGAACGCAAGCATCATTGCCCGGGCCGAACACAGGAGCGCCTGCAACGGTGGTGCAAGCAACAGAAGAGGGCAGGCTCGGACGATCCGCGCCGTTTCCGCCATCTTCAACCTTGATGTTGTTGCTGTAGAAAGCTCCGGCTTTGAACATGTGATTGCCCTTGAGCTTCGACAGGTTGTCCTGAACGGTGTACAGATCCTCGTGATTCTTGTAAGGAGCAATGTTCCAGATGGATGCACTGCCCTGGGAAGAACCGTAAGGATTCAGTCCGCCCCATCCGCCAAAGAACTCATCCTTTTGCTTGATGCTGCTCGGGAAGATAGTAGGATAGGCAGCCGCAATTTCGCCAACGATCTCTTTTTTCGTGCCGGCGAGACCCGTGATGATGGCATTGTAGCCATATCCGAACTCGACGTCATTGACCATGCTGTTGCTGATCGTCGAACTCACCTTGGCCAAAACGCTCTTGGAAGGCTGGCTCCAGGTAGATCCGACTGTCGGATACTCGGAATCGCCCCAGAAGTTCGAGCCATTGTTCGGGAACGGGTTGTCCCAGGAATCCTGAGTCCAGCGGAAGGTGGCGCGGTTCGACTTGTTGATGTCGAAGTCCGGCCGGACGTTCCACTCAGACCAGTGCAGCGGGTTGTTAACTGCAGAGGACCAGTTGTACTTGCTCGTGGGGTTAACCACGGTCTGGTCCGTATTGTAGTTGGGGGTCGGATAGAACTGAGCAATCAGGTTGCCGGCCACATCGTAGCTGGCGAGCTGCTGACTGTTCGATGCCGACGCAGCCCATGCCGGGAAACTGGCCAAGCTGCCATCAGTGTTGTAGCTGACGGTTCCGCCCGTGGTCGCGACGGGAACTGTGGCGCCGCACTGATCCGTGGCAGGCTTCGCCGCCACAAAACTAGCCGTTCCCGGTACGCCCGACGAGGGCGTTCCTGGCCCATACGCGCTGAAATCGCCTACGATTTCAGCAGAGGTCGGATTGCAGGTACCGAACGAGCCGCCGTCGATATCCCTGTTCCACTCCTGGTTCCACCAGATGAACAGCTTGTCCTTCTTGATCGGGCCGCTGACATTGTAGCCCCAGTCATTCTTGCGCAGCTCGGCCTTGCCGGTCCCGTTATGATTCGAGATCCAGTCATTGGCATCCAGCTTGTCATTGCGGCCGGAATAGAAGAAGCCGCCATGGAACTGGTTCTGACCCGACTTGGTGGTGATGCTGATGATGCCGCCTGAAGCCTGGCCATATTCAGCACCGTAAGAGTTGCGGAGCATCTTGAACTCGGCAATCGTGTCAACCGCCGGATAAACAAGAATCGTACGGCCCGAACCCATGTCGTTGTTGTTCACGCCATCGACCAGGAACAGGTTGTTGGTGTAGGGGTTGCCGTTAACGGAGAAGTTCACGCCGCCCTGCAGGCCCTTGCCGACGCCGTCGAAACTTGCGGCAGCAGAAACGCCCGGAGAAAGCTGGGTCAATCCGATAAAGTTTTCGCCGTTGAGCGGGAGCTCACGGACCTGAGCGCCGGTAATGACTTCGCCAGCCGAGGCCGAGGTCGTTTCCACCTGGACTTCATCTGCCTGCACGGTCACCTTTTCACTCACCGCGCCCAGCTGAAGAACAGCATTGACCGACGTGTTTGTCGAAACGTGGACTTCTACGCCCTTGGAGACAAATTCCTTGAATCCGGGAGCGGTAATGTGAACTTCATAGGTCCCGACTGCCAACTGGGCCAGGGCATATGCGCCCAAACCCGAGGTGGTTGTCGAAGACTTGACGTTCGTTGCGGTAGCGATGGCGACAACCTTTGCACCCGGAATTGCAGCGCTGGTCGAATCCGTCACGTTACCTACGATTGAGCCGTAATAGGCCTGCGCATGAAGGGAAGCGGGAATCGCCCCCAGCATGATGATCATCGCGAATAAGGCGAGCATCCCAAACCATCGGGACACACCGCTGCTTCTTCCGATTTCATTTCGCATCATTTGGTCTCCTGACAACTTTTTCGTTTATCTTCCGAGTGGCGTTGTACTGTTTCCACGCGGAAAATCGGTCAAAACTGGCACATATTTCTTCAGCTTGAGACAGGTACACAACTCCGAACAGCAAGCTTGGTCTCCATCAAAAGGTGGAGAATTTGTGCTTTTCGACTCGTTGCATATTGTGGGCGTGGGCACGCTTCGCTGTCAATACAATTAAGCACTTGCATTCGCGTATCTTGCCCTCCAAAAGTGGAGCAAAAGCGAGCCGTTGCGGCACTGCGCCGAAGCATCCTTACTCCCGGTTTAATAACGCCTTGGTTTTCTGAGGCAAATATCTGATTTTAAGCATGATATAGATGATTTTTTACAGTCGGCGCCGCGCCCCTGACGTTTTTGGGGCTAGCATGGATTTCCAGCAGCCCTTCCGCTGCGATGGACAACTGTGGAAAACGTGGCGGAAACCGCAGCTTTCAGTGAAGACTCGTGATGCGCGTCACCGTTATGACCCAGACCTGGCAGACTGAAGTGCGGCATTGCGACTGCTTCGAGGCTTCTCTCTGGCAGCAAGCCCGCACCCCTACTTCCACTTGCCCGTGCCTTCCACAATCGTGATGTACCGGTTCACGGGCAGATCGGTAAAGCGCTCCACGGCTCCGCTGGGCAAGGGCCACCTGACCTCCAGCGAGTCGATCTTGGGCCGCTGGCCGATGCCGAGAACAATCCGTGGGTCGTGCGAAGACAGAAAGCTGCCTCCGCCCACCTTCATCCTTGAGCGCTTCAGCTCCCCGGCCTGGTAGCTCACCCGCGCGCCGACCGCGTCGGGATTGCACTTGCGCCCAATAAGGTTCACGCCCAGCCAGTTGTTCAGCTTGCCGACGTTGTTGCGCAGCAGCAGCGGAGCTTCGTCATTATTGCTGATCAGAACGCTCACTCCCCCGTCGTTCATGAAGTCGCCGATAGCCAGGCCGCGCGCCGGAAACTTCCGGGCAAAGGTCGGCCCGCTCGCCGCGCTCACATCCCGGAAGCGATTTCCCTCATGGTGAAACAGCAGCAGAGGCTGTCTCCACTGGATCGAAGAAGAGGCCGAATCCAGCAGATCGTCGGGAAATCCGCTGGCCGCAATCAGGTCCAGGTTGCCGTCGTTGTCGTAGTCGAAGAACTTCAGCCCCCAGCCGCTCATCCAGCGGGTCGACATCCCGATCCCCAGCGGCGTCGCCACATCGTCAAAGGTCCCGTCGCCGTTGTTCTGATAGAGCGAGAAAAACTCCTCGTCAATATTGGCCAGGAAAATGTCCATCAGGCCGTCTTCGTTGAAATCCGCCGAATCCAGCCCCATGCCGGAGCGGGCGCGTCCGTCCGCGCTGTAGGCCACCTCAGCCGCCAGGCCGACTTCGTCGAAGGTGCCTCCGCGATTCATATAGAGAAAGTTCGGCACCGTGTCGTTCGAGACGAACAAATCCATCTTGCCATCGTTATTCACATCCGTCGCCACCACGCCCCACGCCTTGCCCAGATGCGCGGCGATTCCGCTGGCCTTGCTCACATCCGTAAAGGTGCCGTCGCCATTGTTGTGGAAGAGCCAACTCGGCTCGGCGTTGAATGTTGTGGGAATGCAATAGTGGCGCAGCCCGGCGGCATCTTTGCCGCAGCCGTGCATCAGGTCGAACTCCGCGAACTGGCAGACGAACAGGTCCAGCCTGCCGTCGTTGTCGTAGTCGAACCAGACCGCGCTCGTGCTCCAGCCGGCCGCGGCCACGCCGGCCTTCTCCGTAACGTCGGTAAAAGTCCCATCGCCGTTATTGCGGTAGAGAATATTGCGCCCCACCTGCGTCACGTAGATGTCCGGAAAGCCGTCGCCGTTGTAATCCCCCACGGCGACGCCCATGCCGTACCCGCCGCCGCCCACCCCCGCCTTCTCGGTAACGTCGGTGAACGTGCCGTCGCGATTGTTGTGGTAAAGCGCATTGCGCAGTGGATGCGGCGGATTGAAGAAGTTCGCCTTGCCGCTGTTGACCAGGTAAATGTCCATCCACCCGTCATTGTCGTAATCCAGAAAGGCGCATCCCGCCCCGCTGCTCTCCGGCAGATATTTCATCGCCGATCTTCCCGCATCGTGCACCCAGTGAATGCCGCTCTTCGATGCCGGAACTTCCTCGAAGGTGTAGGGCGCGGCCAGACCGGCGGCGCGGCTCAGCAAAGGCCCGCAGAAAGGAGAGGCCGCGGCCACGGCGGCCATGTTGCGCAGCAAGCTGCGTCGCGTGATGTTTTCGAACGGGCGGATGATCTTCTGCTGCATACTGAAGAATGAGGAATCAGCTCAAAGTATACTTGCTGGCGGATACAGTCTATGTCCATCTCGCGATTCCGATCAATTTCGCTGGGCGTTGCCCTTTTGCCGTTAGCCTGCGCTGGCTGGGCTTCCGCTGAGCTGTTGTCCCCCGCCCAGTCCGCGGCTGGCGCGGCCACTGCTCCATCCGAGATCGACAGCCTGCAGAAGCGCGCGCTTCAGGAAGGCGAAACAGGAAAGACCGACGACGCCATCCGCGACTACAAGCGCGCCCTCGAACTCCAGCCCGAGTGGAAAGAGGGCCTGTGGAATCTGGGAATGCTGCTCTACGACAGCAACCAGTTCGCGGAGGCAAGCGCCATGTTTCAGAAGGTGGCCAGCTCTGCGCCCAACCTAGGCATCGCCTGGAGTCTTCTCGGCCTTTCGGAATACGAAACCGGAAACTACGACCACGCCCTCGCTCATCTCGAGCAGGCCCAGTCTCTCGGCGTTCAGGACGACGAAATCGCGCGCGTTTCCAGCTACCACCTTGGAATTCTATGGATTCACGCCGGTGAATTTGACCGCGCATCCAAACTGTTGATGGCCACATTCGGCTCCGGCGTCGTCTCGCCGCAGGCCAAGATCGCCCTCGGTCTGGCGCTGCTGCGCGTTCCCTTGCTGCCTGAGCAGCTAGACCCGTCGCGCGAAGCGCTGGTGCTGGCCGCCGGTGAAGCCGCCGTCGCCGCGGTCAACGACCCCGGCCGTTTCCCCGCTCTGTTGCAGGCGTATCCCGATGTCCCCTACTTGCACTACGCCTATGGCCTTGCTCTCGCGAAGGACGGAAAGAATAGGGATGCGCTCGAACAATTCCGTGCTGAGGCAAAGCTCTCGCCCTTGAACCCCATCGTGTGGATTGATCTGAGCCGCCTCCAGCTTCGTCAGGGCGCAGTCAATGAATCGCTCCAGGCCGCGCGTGAGGCCATCCGCCTCGCTCCCCTCAATCCGGATTCTCACAAGGCGCTCGCTCAGGCTCTGGAAGCCGCGGGCAGAAAGCAGCAGGCCGCCGTCGAGCGCAGATTCGTTGCGCCCGCCAGCGCCAGCCACGCGGCGCCCGAGCAGCGCATCGTCCTTTTCTATGCCAATGGCAACCCCGGCGCAAAGGCCGCAGTCCCGCCCGAAGCCAATCTGGGCCGCTGGAACCAGGCTCTGCTGGAATTCACCGAAGGCCAGTATTCCCCCGCCGCCGCCGATTTCAAGGCCTCGCTCGCGGTCACGCCCGACAACGGCAACGGCTGGGCCCTGCTGGGAATCTGCGAATACGAACTGAAGGATTACGACAACGCGCTCATTCACCTCGACCGCAGCGCCAAGCTCGGCGTCAGCGCCAAGCCCGAGTATCTTTACCTTGCCCGCTACACCTATGGCGTTCTGCTCGTCCATTCAGGCCAGTTCGATCAGGCCACCGAGGTACTGGCCACAGCCACCAAAGCCGAGGGCTCTCTCGCCGCCAAAGTCGAATATGCGCTCGGCTTGGCGCTCTTGCGCCGGGCGGAGTTTCCAGACGCCACACCCGCGCCGCTCTCACCCCTCGTCACCGCCGCGGGCCACATCGCCCATCTCCTCCAGGAGAGCAACTACGGCGAAGCCTTCCCGCAATTCAAGCTCCTCTTGCAGAAGTATCCCGCCGAGCCTTTTCTGCATTACGCCTACGGGACCGCTTTGATCGCCATGTCGGAGTTCGACCAGGCCGCCGCCCAGATGCAGGCCGAAGCAGCCATCTCCCCCAAAAGCGAGCTGCCCTGCCTTCGCCTGGCCTCCATCGCTCTGCGTCAGCACGACGCCGCCACGGCCACTACATGGTCCGAGCGCGCTCTCACTTTCGCCCCCGACTCCGTCGATGCTCACTACCTGTTAGGACGCGCTTCTCTCGAAGCAGGCGATCTGCCCACTGCCATGCGTGAACTGGAAACAGCCAGCAAGCTCAGCCCCGCCAGCCCCGAAATTCATTTCAACCTCGCCAAGGCCTACACACGCGCCAAGATGCCGGAAAAGGCGCAGCACGAGCGCGACATCTTCTCGGAATTGAATGAAGCCCAGAAATCCAAAGCCCCCGCCACTGCTCCAAAATGATTTTCGATTCAGGCAGTGATTCAGAAGCAATTCATCGCCGTTCTATCTCTCTGACCGCTTGAAGTTGTATCGACGATGGGTGCCCCATATCTGGCGCAGCTTGATCGCGCCAGATGTGGGAAACCTCCAAACTCGATGCGCCATGCGGCGGGTCCCAGGTCCCGATTTTGGGACCTGGGAAAGCACGAACTCAAGCCGGGGGCTCATCCATGACACAGTCTCATCGTGTCATGGGTGGGAGACCACGAACCTACATCCTGCCGTCTACCGGGTGCCGGGTGCCGGGTGCCCCACCTTCGGCGCGTCTTTGTCTTTGCGCCTAAGGTGGGATATATATAACTACGGTCTCTTATCCATAGTTCTTTGTGCTTCAACGGAGCCGGGTGCCCCATCCATGACACAGCTTCATCGTGTCATGGATGGGAAACCACGAACCCAGATCCCGCCGTCTACCGGGTGCCGGGTGCCGGGTGCCCCACCTTCGGCGCGTCTTTGTCTTTGCGCCTAAGGTGGGATATGTATAACTAAGGTTTCTTATCCATAGTTCTTTGTGCTTCAACGGAGCCGGGTGCCCCATCCATGACACAGCTTCATCGTGTCATGAGTGGGAAACTGCAAAACCCATATCCTGCTCGTTTGCTGACCCGCTGCCTAGTTCCCTGCGCCCGCCCCGCCTTCCTGCTCAAAATGTTGCGAAAAGAGCGAAATAACATGCCAATAAGACCCAGTTAAAGCCCTTTATCGCATTTTTTGTCCGCTTCCAACCGGTGTTTTGCTTATTTTCTGACTGCCTGCAAGCCCTCAATTTCGCACGATAACATTCCATTCGCCAATCTGTACTCTTTGACGCGACAGATTGCCTTCCTGATCTATCCTTGCGGAGCGACAGGCACTATCGCCCTGCAAGACGACAAATTCTCTGCCGCCACTACTGGCTGCGCAACCTACTCCACCCCCAGCACCTTCACAATCACCCGCTTCCGGCGCTGTCCGTCGAACTCGGCATAAAAGACCCGCTGCCATGTCCCCAGGTCCAGCCGGCCGTTGGTCACCGGCAGCGTTGTCTCGTGGTGCAGCAGCAGCGCCTTCAAATGAGCGTCGCCGTTCGTCTCGCCCGTCCGGTGGTGCTTGTAGTCGGGCCGCGCCGGCGCCAGCTTCTCCAGCCACTCGCCGATATCCTCGATCAGCCCGCTCTCCAGATCGTTCACATAAATCGCGGCCGTGATGTGCATCGGCGAAACGAAGCACAACCCATCCTTCACCCCGCTGCGCTCCACAATCCGCTCCACCTCGTCGGTGATGTGCACCATCTCCCGCTCTTTCTCCGTCTCAAAAACCATATACTCCGTGTGACTCTTCATCTCCGCCTCCTGTAACTCCTCGCCGAACTCCCCCTCAACGCTGGGTGCCCCACCCCGGGTGCCCCATATCTGGCGCAGCATCATCGCGCCAGATGTGGGAAACCTCAAACCTCCTCGCTTGGGTGCCCCATCCATGACACAGTTTCATCGTGTCATGGGTGGGAGACCACGAAACCATATCCTGCCGAGGCTTCCCATCCTTGCGCGTTTTTCCTGCCGCAAGGATGGGAAGCCTCAATTCTCAACCGCTAACTCCGCTAACACCGCTAACCACGCCAACTCCGCTATTCTAAGACCAGCCGTGCCCTCAGCCCGCCACACTCCCGCCCAGCGCCTGCGCCGCATGTACGACGACCTCGCCGCGGCCTACGGCCCGCAGCACTGGTGGCCGGCCAAAACTCCCTTTGAAGTCATCCTCGGCGCTTATCTCACCCAGAACACCGTCTGGAAAGCCGTCGAGCTTTCCCTCGACAACCTGCGCGCCGCTGGAGCCCTGACCCCGGACGGCCTGAGGGCTCTCGCTCTCGAAGACCTCGCGCGCCTCATCCAGCCCACTGGCTTTCACACCCGCAAGGCGCCCGCCCTCAAGGCATTTCTAGCCATGCTGGATGAGGAGTTTTCCGGTTCGCTCGATCATCTCGCCGCCAGCCCCACCGCCGCCTTGCGCCTTCGCCTGCTCGCCCTGCCCGGCGTTGGCCCGGAGACTGCCGACGCCATCCTGCTCTACGCCCTTGGCCATTCCGTTCCCGTCGCCGACGAGTACATGCGCCGCATCAGCACGCGCCACCGGCTTCTCGCTCCCCCGCCCGGCCACAATCGCAAGGGATATGAGTCCATGACCGCTCTCATCCGCCAGGCCTTTGCATCCGATGCCCCCCAAGACCAGGCTCGGCTCTTCAACGAGTTTCATGCCCTCACGGTTGCCGTCGGCAAAGCCCACTGCGGCAAAACCGCCCATTGCGAAGGCTGTCCGCTGGCCGCATATCCCAAACTGTAAAAAATACGACTCTGTACCCATCGCTATGACGTAACATTGGTGCTAAAGAGAACCTGCCAATGGAACGTTCCAGTTCTACTATGCAGCTCACTCGGGCTGCTGACTATGCGGTTCGTGTGATGGTTCACCTCGCCACGCTCCCTGACCATGAACGCGCACTGCTTCCCGCCCTGGCCCGCGCCACGGGAGCGCCTGTCAGCTTTCTTTCCAAGGTTTTGCAGGCTCTGTGCCATGCCGGATTTATTGCCTCCCGGCGAGGACAGTCGGGAGGATTTGAGATCCTCTCCCCCGGCCGCCTGGCGTCTCTCCGCGCGGTGATTGAGGCCATCGACGGCCCCATCCGCTTGAACATCTGCATGCTCTCAGGCGCCTCCTGCAACCGGAAACCCTCTTGCCCTGCGCATTCCGTTTGGATGAGAGCGCAGAAAGCCATGCTCGAGGTGCTCGACGAGGCATCGGTTGCCGAAATGGCCGGTGGGGCTGCTGCCCCGCAGGCGCAGCTCTTCGCCCCCAGTTCTAGCCAACCTGAGATTCTGTCTTATTGATCCGGCACGAAACAATTTCGTTGCCAAATCTCTGTCATCCTGAGCGAGTGAATCGTACCGGGGCCCCCGGCGAGTGGTCTTTGCTCGCTGGGGTCGGAAGCAACGGGAGTCGAAGAACCCGCGGCTGCTTTTTTGCCTCTTCTATCGCAATCCTGTCGCGCTGGATCATTATCCCAGCAGTTGCTTCCCTACCTTGACGTACAACTGAACCGCTTCCAGCAGTTCCTTCTTTGCGATTCTCTCGTCCGGCGCGTGCGCCACATGGATCGACCCCGGCCCAAACAGCAGCGGCTGGCCCCAGTTCGAAAGCTGCGGAATATCGGTGGCAAACTTGGCCACCATGGTGGGCATTCCCTCGATTGCCTTCAGCCGCACAAACGCCAAATCCAGCGTGAACTCCACCTCTGCCACGCCCTTGGCCGCCTCCAGAATCCTCTGGCGCACTGGCGCCGAATCGGTCACCAGCCGGATCAGTACCTGCGCCTCGGCGTGGTCGGCAATCACGTTCGGCGCCACCCCGCCTTGAATCTGCCCGATGTTCAGCGTCGTATCCCCGGCATCCTCGTCCACCGGCCAATCCATCTTCAGCAGCTTGGCCAGTAGCTCCACCATCTTGTGCACGGCGCTCTCGCCCAGCTCCGGATACGCCGAGTGGGCTATCTTGCCGCTCGTCTTCAGCGATACCCGCAGGGCGCCCTTCGAGGCGAGGGCCAGGCAATTGTCCGTTGGTTCGCCATTGATCAGAAAGCGATTTCCCTTGGGCACGAGGTTGGCGGCCTTGGCGCCGGCTGAGTCGCGCTCCTCGCCGCTGACGAAAAGCAATCCAATTTTGTATCCCGCAGCGCGCAGCGTCTCGGCAGCCGTCACCTCGGCGGCCAGAATGCCCTTGGCGTCGCAGACGCCCCGGCCGTAGAGGAACTCGTCATCCTCGCTGAAGGGAATGTAGGGCGGCACGGTGTCCATGTGCGTCGAAAAAACCAGATCGGGAGTCTCATCCGCCTTGCCTGCGTAGATGTTCCATCGCGGGCCGCCGCCCGCGTTCTCTTTTGGCTGCTCGACAGGGGTCTTTTCCACGTCCCAGCTCCGCCGCGCCAGAAAATCGGCCAGAAAATCGCCTACCGCGCCCTCGTGGTAGGTGGTGGACTCAATTTCGCATAGCTGGCGGGTAAAACGGATGGGGTCAAGTTCTTCCTGGGACGAGACAATCTGCGACCGATCAATCATCATGTCTCTAGAATACCCTAACCGGTACTGGCGATAGCTGTTAGCACCGCAATTGCAGATAGAAGTTACGCAGAGAGCGAAAGGCTTCAGCCCTCTGAAAAAAATGCCAAGAAATCGGGCCTTCAAGCCCGCTTTCTTGGCGCTTTTCCAAGACTTGAAGAAAATGCGACTGCAGTTCAGGCCGCACTGCTTTTGCAGGCTTTTTGTGGAGATTCGTGACTCTTCGCAAGCATAAATCAATCTTTATGCCATACGAGTAGAATGGTGTGTGGCATGACCACGACTTTTTCCTTCATTCAAACCGGTAGCATTCCCACGGCAAGAGCTCTTTGCAGTGTGAGTGCGCTCTTTCCCGGCAGCCGGCTGGAATCAGAGGTCTATAAGGGTGTGCCCGCTGCAGTGATTGCCGCCGCTGCGGCTCCCAAACAACTGCTGATCCTCCCTCTCGTGGATCACTTTTTTGCTGCCCAACTCGATCCGAGACTCTCGGCGCTCGCCAGTTGGCTTAAGGAGCAAATACGATGACCACGGCCATCGATTCTTCCCTGGATACTCTGCACGCCACAGCCACTGAGATCTTCACCGGCGCCATCGCGGCGTGCGACATCGCCTCGGCCTTCGACCGGCGCATTCAGGTCGAGGGCAATGTGCTCTATCGTCTTCTGCCCGACGGCAGTGGACCCGACACGATCGATCTCTCCGACTACAAGAAGATTTTTGTCATCGCGCTGGGCAAGGCCGCAGTGCCAATGCTCGAAGTCCTGCTCGACCGCGTCAAGCGCCGCAAGGGCCTGCGCGGCATCTGTTGTTCCAACCAGTTGCCCCGAAACCGCAGCTGGCGTTTTCGCTACTTCGAGGGTGGCCACCCGGTCCCCAACGAAGATTCGTTCGCCGCGGCCCGCGCTGCCCTGAACATGCTGAAGAAGGCCAAAAAAGACACTCTGATCTTTTTTCTCATTTCAGGCGGTGGTTCGGCCATGTTTGATCTGCCTCTGGACCCCCATATCTCGCTCGATGACGCCATCGCTTTCCATCAGTTGCTCCTTGCCTCCGGCGCCCCCATCAGTGAAGTCAACACCCTTCGCAAGCATTTTTCTGCGGTGAAAGGCGGGCGACTGGCCATTGCCGCGCCGGAAGCAGCCAAGGTAAGCCTGCTGGTTCCCGATGTGCCGCTGCGTTCGCTCGACGCGCTCTCCTCCGGCCCCACCTCGCCCGACCACTCCACCGTCGCCGAAGTCCACGCCTTACTCGATAAATACGACTTGAAAGCCAAACTGCCGCCCTCGGTGAGCGCCTTCTTCGAGCGCGGCGACCTGCCCGAGTCGCCCGGCAACAAAGGTTGGCGTCCGCCTTTCTTCCCCAAGTTTTCCAAGCCGGATGCGCGTCGCATCACGGCGGCCTCCTCCATGAGTGGAGAAGACGAGGCCTTCCGCAAATCCGTCTTCGAGGTTCTGGCTTCCAGCCATGACTTGGCTGAAAATGCCCGTTTCCTGGCGCAGAAGGCCGGTTTTTATGTGGTCGTGGACAACAGTTGCGACGACTGGGACTACGTCGATGCAGCCCGCTATCTGCTGCAGCGCTTCCACTCCTTGCGCTCCGTCCATCCCCGCCTCTGCCTGATTTCCGTCGGTGAGGTGACGATCAAGCTTGACCGTACCCCCGGTGCCGGAGGCCGCAATCAGCAGTTTGCAATGGAGTGCGCCCTTGAACTCGAGAAGTACGCGGGCGAACGGCTCACCGTGCTCAGCGCCGGTTCCGACGGCATCGACGGCAACACCAAGTCGGCTGGGGCCATCGCCGACCCCACCACCGTGACCCGCGCCCATGTCTTTGGCTTCCATCTGAAATCATCTCTGGCCGCCTTCGACGCCTGCCCCATGTTCACAGCTCTGGGCGATGCCGTCGTCACCGGCCCCACCGGCCACAACCTCCGCGACCTGCGGCTGTTGCTGGCCGACAACGAGTAGCGTGCCTTGCGGCAAGGCGGAAGCGGCAACCGCGTTTGGCCCGTTTGCGGCTTCCGCACGGTTGAAAACTCTGCCGTCTGCCGGCCGGAATGAATTCTTTCCTTTCACAAACACCCCACAATGCACTAGCATGGCTAACACATAAACTTGCACTCCCTCAGGATTGTTCCGTGGCTCGAAGACCAACCAGCAAGACCGCTGTAAAGATCCCCGACATTCGCACCGTCGCCGCCCAGGCGAAGGTTTCCATCGCTACAGTCTCCCGCACCATCAATGGTTCTTCAGTGGTGAGCGAACGGCTGCAAAAACGTGTCTGGCAGGCAATTCACCAGTTGAATTACTTCCCCAACACCCATGCGCGCACCCTTGTTTCCGGCCATAGCCGCCTGCTTGGCGTCATCGTTGAAAACATTACCAACCCCTTCTTCCCTGAGCTGATCCAGTGCTTTGAAGAGGTTGCGGTCGCCCACGGCTATGAAATCCTGATCAGCAGCTCGAACAGCGACCCGGTCGTGCTGACCCGCTGCGTGCGCCGCATGCTGGAACGCAAGGTGGACGGCGTGGCCGTGCTCACCTTCGGCGAGGAAGAGCCGGTGCTGGACCAGTTGGTGCATCATGATGTGCCCGTCGTGCTGGCCGAGTTCCGCCTTGACGACCCCAAGTCCGCGACCATTCTGCTCGACTACACCACGGGCATTCGTGCAGCCGTACACCACCTGGCGAAGCTGGGGCACACGAGAATCGGCTTTCTGGCCGGGCCGCACAAACTGCATTCGGCTATTACGCGTGAAAACGATTTCCGCGCGGCGATCGAAGCTGAGGGCCTGCCGCTCCAGAAGAAGTGGATCATCGAGTGCGACCACACGCTCAAGGGCGGCGTCGCCGGCTATGCGAAGCTCCATGCGCTCGCAGTGCAGCCCACTGCCATCATGTGTTCCAACGACATGACCGCCATCGGCGTGCTGCGCGCGGCTTACATGGGGGGACTGCGCGTGCCTCAGGACCTTTCGGTCATCGGCCTCGACGACATTTCCTTCGCCGAGTACACGCTTCCGCCGCTGACCACCATCCGGCTCTCGCGCTCCGGCTTGGCCCACGCCGCCTTCGAGGCCCTCCGCCAGCAGGCCGAAGACCCCACCAACCCAAAGATTCAGCGCGAATTCATGGTCTCCACGAGGCTGGTCGTGCGCAGCTCGACGGCCCCACCCCCTGCGGACGGAGAGTAATCCACCATTCCTTCATCAACGTCAGCGCAAGCTCTTGGAGAGATGGCCTTTCGGCCCTGCGGCATCGATCCGGCATTTGTGATCGGACCTGTCACCCTGTTAAGGCGTTGCAGAGCCAAAATCCTGTTCCAAGCAAAGCCGAAGGGTTTTTGCGTTTGCCCTTCTGCCCTCCGTCACCGTCGCGTGCCAGCCATGACAGCCATGCGGCTCTCTTTGTACCAGCAGTCCGCATCGCTGAAACCCGCCTGACGAAGCCACTGCAACTGCGTTTCGACCGGCGCGCAGCGATCCTCCCGCTGGCGATAGAGCGAAGCCTCGATCTGTTCCGGCGTCGCGCCGGCCTGCCGAACTTGTTCCAGCCACAAAGCCTTGTAGCGCGCATCGAGCTCCGCGGTCGGCCCCGCAACCTGATCCGCATTGATGAATCTGCCGCCGGGAGCCAGCGCGGCATGGATTTTGCGGAAGAGTTCTCGCTTGTCGGCATCCTCCAGATGATGAATGGAGAGCGATGACACCACGGCATCCAGCCCCTTCGGCAGCGCCGCCTTTACATAGTCGGCCTGCTCATACGTTACAAGAGCATCGTTGCCCAGACGGCGCTTCGCAAGCTCCAGCATGGAGCCGGAAAAGTCGATCAGGTGAATCCGCGCCTGCGGAAAGCGATGGCGGATCAGGACGGTCAGCAATCCTGACCCGGCTCCCAGATCGAGGATCTCTTGTGCCTGCGCCGGAATCAGATCGATCGCCCATCGGTAGAACGTGTCGCAACCGGGAATGAGCCGCGACCGATCCGCATCGTAGCTTGAAGCCGTGGCGTCGAAAACTTCCTTCGTGCGATTAGCCATCTTCATCCTCTCTTTCGCCGTCACTTTTGACTGCTTGTATCTCCACTAATGCTGGGTGCCCCAGGTCCCGATTCTGGGACCTGGGAATGCTCATATGCTGGGCGCTCCATCATCGTCGTCACTGCATTTCCGCGCGCATGGCGGCAATCTCGTCGTGCGTCTGGTCGGCGGCAACACGGCGGCTGGTGTAAATGTGCGGCTGCCCAAAGCGCACTTTGGCGGAGAAGCCGGCGATGCCAAGCACCTTCATGAGATGAGGCACAAACGACGCATTGCCATACCAGCACAGCTCGCGCTCCGGCATGCCGTCGTCCGTCAGGTAGCAGACGGCGGCCGAGGTAATCGCCACTCCGGCCGAGGTGGCCGGATCGATGAGCCGTGAGTGAAAGCGCAAAAGCTGTTCGCCGTCGGTGCTCGTTCCCTCGGGAAACAGCAGCACCGGAATCGGCAGATTGAACCTTTCGCTCATCTGCTCGGAGACGCTCGTGGCGCTCTTCCGGCTTGAACGGTCGAGAAAGATGGTGCCGCCCATGCGCGCAGCCGCGCCGAAAAAAGGCCAGCCGCCGATCTCGATCTTGGCCACAAAAAAACACGGCATCGCCGCCGAAAGGACCAGGATGTCGAGGTGACTGAGATGATTGGAAACGACCAGGCCGCGGGCGGGCGGCTGGCCTTCCACCACGCAGTGGATACCTGCTCCTTTCAGAACCCCGCGGCAGGTCTGCTGCAACCACTGCGCGCGTTGTTCCATGGTGAGCGGCCCGCGCAGCCGCAGAATCCAGAAGCGGAGAACGCTGAAACCAATAATCCATGCCAGCATTAAAGCGCGTCGGATCGCGCGGAAGATCATGCCGATGGCAGAAGCGGGAACCTCGGCCGCCAAAGCAGTTTCAGATGAAGCGGAGGAATTGAGCTTATGACGCGAGAATCCCGATCTCATGCCGGAAGCATACTGTTCGCGCCCCCTCCGCAACAAGCTCCGCGCCTTCCAAGCAGCATCTCCACTCGCGCCGGAGTCTCTGCCGCGGGCTAAAGGTCTCTGACCGTTTGAAGTTGTACCAGCGATGGGTGCCCCACCTTCGCCGCGCTTTTGTTTTTGCGGCTAGGGTGGGATGCCATCGCTCTATTGGGGGAAGAACGAAATCACGCTGTCAGACCCCTTAGTTCGTGTACAACCGCACGTAGTCCACCTGCATCTCCGACGGAAACACAGTGGTCGCATCCGGCGATCCGGGCCAGGTGCCGCCGACGGCCAGGTTCAGGATGATGAACTGCGGACCCGCATCAAAGGGCCACGTTCCACCTGTGTTGCTGGGAGTAAACGTAGCGTAAACATTGCTCGGATCGTCCACATAATACTGAATCTGCCCCTTGGTCCAGATCATGCCGTAGGTGTGCCAGTCCACAGCGGAGAACCCCGCCGGATGATACTGAGTGCCGCCGTTCAACCCGGTGCCGTGAACCGAGCCCTGCACCCAGTCGTAGCCGGGGGCAGCGCCGGTGCCGGGGCCGCCGGCCGGCGTGTCACTGCCGTCGATGTGCTCCATCACGTCCAGTTCGCCGCAGGCCGGCCAGCTGATGGTGGTGATGTTGTCGCCCAGAAGCCAGAAAGCAGGCCACATGCCCTGCGACTCGGGCAACTTGATGCGCGCTTCGATTCTGCCGTACTGAAAGCTGAACAGCCCCTCGCTCTTCAGCCGCGCCGAGGTATACACACCGCTCGACGGGTTCTCGGCCACGATGTGCAGATAGCCGTCGGTGCCCACGTACGCATTCGGGTTCGTCGTCGAGCACGGCGACGTTGTCGAGCCCCAGGCGCAATAGGTCTCAAGCTCGCTGTTGCCGCAGCAGTCGAGTCCCGTGTCGTACGTCCAGACCGACGCATTGGGCTGGGCATTGGCGCTCGTCGAGTTGGCAAATTCGTCGCTCCACACCAGCGTTCCCGAGGCAATGTTGGGCGTAAAGCTCTTGCTCGCGACGCTGCTGGCCGTGTCGCCCGAGGCCGTGGCGATGGCATTGACCGTCAGATTCGATGCCACCAGAAATGGCGCCTCATAGACCTGCGACGACGTGCTCGGCGTCGAGCCGTCCATGGTGTAGTAGATCGTCGCTCCGGAGGTCGTTGTTGCCAGGTTCACCAATACGGCGCCGCTCTGCGCGGCACTGGTAGAAATGGTAGGCGTGGCCGCCTGGGTAGTCGTCGTGGTTGTGGTCGTTGTCGTGCTGCTTCCGCCGCCTCCGCCGCATCCGCTCAACAATGCACCTAAGAACAAAACCCCTATACCCATTGGCACCAATGCCCGCATGAAAGTCTCCGCTCTGGCGAGAAAACGGCCATAGCGCCCGTCTCACCGCAATCATCAGAGCACCGCGCGATTCCCAATGTCAAATGAAGCTGCATGGACGATTACTCATCGGTAATCATCGTCCAAATGCCTTGAAACAGACGCATTGGGCGCCGGCATTTCTCCTTGCTGGTCGATTCTTTCGGACCTCCGTTTCGCGTGAAGCCGCCTGCCGTGCCATGCTCCGCGATCCAGAGCAATCGCGATTCACTCCTGAACGAGCCAGCCATTTGCGTTACGATGCAATCGAGCGATGAAATCAGAAAACATTCTGCCCGCTGTCTCGGCTGACGGCCCACGACGTCGGTTTGCCAACGTCTACCGCGTCCTCGACGAGGCGATCGCCGCACATGCTTTTCCCGGCTGCGCCTTCGGCCTGCTGGCCAAAGACGAAGTTGTCCTCGCGGATGCGCTGGGCCGCTTCACGTTCGATGTAAGCTCTCCGGCCGTCGGCGCGGAAACCATATACGACATCGCCAGCATCACCAAGGTTGCGGCCACCACCGCCGCCGCCATGCTGCTCCATCAACGCGGCCTTCTCGACCTGGAGACGCCCCTTGCCGACCTGCTGCCCGGCTTCGCTGCAAAGCGCGCCGCAGGCTCGCCCACCCACAGAGTCACGCTGCGTCACTTGCTGGCGCACAATTCCGGCCTGCCGGGCTACGTGGAGTTCTTCCGCGCGGCCGCCACTCCCGCGGCGCTCATGAGCGCGTGCCTGGCATTGCCCCTCGAAGCCGAGCCGGGCACACGCGCCGTGTACTCCGATCCGGGCTTCATTCTGCTGGGCAAGGCAATCGAGGCGCTCACCGGCGAACCTCTTGCCACATGGACCGAGCGCGAAATCTTTCAGCCGCTGGAACTCACGCGCACTGTTTTTTGTCCTCCCGCCGAGTTGCGAAGCCTCATTCCGCCCACCGAAGAGGACACGGCCTTTCGCCGCCGCCGCATCCAGGGCGAAGTTCAGGATGAAAACGCCTCTATACTCGGCGGCGCAGCCGGTCACGCCGGTGCGTTCTCCAACGTGCAGGACCTGCTGCGCTTTGCCCGCGAGATTCTCAGGGCCGCCTCCGGCGCCGGAAATGCGCGCCTTTTTGACGCGGCCACCGTTGAGCTTTTCGCCCAGCGGCAAGGCACGCTGGGCAGCTCCCGCGCACTCGGTTGGGATACCCCCTCGGAAAACTCCTCCTCTGGGCAGCATTTCTCGCCGCATTCCATCGGCCATCTGGGCTTCAGCGGCTGTTCGTTGTGGATTGACCTCGACGCCGGCCTCGCCGTCGCCCTCCTCACCAATCGCACATGGCCTGACCGGCAAAGCCAGCTGATTCGCCAGGTGAGGCCCGCCTTTCACAACGCCCTTCTTGAAGCACTCTGACTTTCGTACCACCCGTCCTGCTCCAACGTGTCATGGTTGATGGCGAATTCTCGCCGAAGTTGACGGGTATGAAGATACAATAAAGAATGAGGGACGGGTGCGATGGTAACTAGTTCGACGATGCCGGAAACGGCCGGCGCTCAAGCGGAAGAGATCAGGAAAGATCCGGCCTCCTTGCTTCAGCACCTCACAACCGAAAGTCAGAACGAGGCTTCTCAAGGCTTCGATACCAAGTCCGCTCTCGAGATCGCCCGCATCATCAATCATGAGGATGGGAAGGTTGCGGCCGCGGTCAAGAAGGCGATTCCTGAGATTGCGCAAGTCATTGACCAGGTTGCCCGCAGTTTGCGCGACGGCGGCCGCCTGATCTACGTCGGTGCCGGCTCCAGCGGACGCATTGCGGCGCTCGACTCCGCCGAATGTCCAGCTACTTATTCCACGGCCCCCGGACAGGTGCAGTACATCATGGCCGGCGGACCCAAGGCTCTCGCCTCTTCCATCGAAGCCAACGAGGACTCCGAAGAGTTGGGCCAGCGCGACATCGCCCGCCGCCGTCCCACGCGCAAGGACGTGGTCGTGGGCATCTCCGCCTCAGGCCGCACGCCTTATGTCGTAGCCGCCGTGGCCTATGCCCGCGCCCGTGGCGCTCATACCGCCGCCGTCACCTGCAATCTGGGAACACCGCTGGCTGAAGCCTCCGATACCGTCATCGTGGCCGAGGTCGGTCCCGAAGTCGTCTCTGGTTCCACGCGCATGAAGGCCGGCACTGCCCAGAAGATGATCCTGAACATGATCACCACCGGCGCCATGACCCGCCTGGGCTACGTCTACGAAAACCTGATGGTCAACGTGCACATGCAGAACTCCAAGCTGGTCGAGCGCGGCATCCGCATTCTGATGAACGCCTGCTCCATCAGCCACGCCACCGCCGTCGAGACCATCAAGAGCGCCGGCCGCAGCGTCCCCGTGGCCCTGGTCATGCTCAAAGCTCATGTCGACAAGCCGGAGGCCGTCCGCCGCCTCGCCCAGAGCGACGGCAACGTCCGCCTCGCCATCGAAGACAATATCCTGGAACTGTAGCATGAACCCCGCAAGTGCTATCGCATTTGATTCGCTGAATGATATCTGCGGAGAAATGATTGCACGAGGCAAGAAGTGTCAGGGCACGACTTCAAAGCCTGCCCTGAGCGAAGTCGAAGGGTGCCGATTACGCCGCAAAATGAAGCCGGGCTTTACAGGCTGCGAAAACTCTCCGCAGAGGCACGAAGTGTCAGGGCACGACTTCAGTCGTGCCGCAAGCCATTGAAAATAAATGATGGGCTTTAGCCCCTGCGGGGTGTTTTCGCACTTCTCGACTGGGAACATCCCTTTTTCCGCAGCCTGTTTAGCCCCTGCGGTTGTTCTTCGCGGGGCAGTATGCCGAATACATCGAATCGACTCACAGATCAGGACAACGGCCTGCCCGATTTGTTTTTGAAGACAGCGATAATTGCCCAAACAACGATCAGAATAACGTCGAGCGGCAGGGCCCAAATCAGGAAATCTTTCAGGTCTCCCGTATACCAGTGAAGGTTCTGAAACTGCTCGCGTTCCAGCGATAGATCATAGGTCGAGACCTGAATCTCGCCAAGCCCCAGCACAATGGTGGCCAGCGCAGGGAATAGAAGAACGTGCGTCCAAAAGATAAGCCGCCACTTGTTTCTCGTAGAGCGGCGCTGCATCTGCCAGGAATGGACAATGAGGCCCAAGGCGAGAACTGTGACAGTTGTGTAGATCAAGCAAATAATCCAGACAACTCTTGCGGGGTTTTGAAATTCAACCGGCTCAAACGGAATTCTGCGCGCATAGATCTCAAGAACAACGATGAGAAACGAAACAAGAAGGCCCCAATACCGATTAAAGAACCGAATTAGGATGTTCACAGCATCTCCACGACTCGGCAAATCGATTTAACAGCATCATTGCAACGCGGGCAGAGTCACACTCTGCCCGCGCCAAATCGAACCGAAATTCAGACTGAGCCGCTAGTACGTCGTCACCCTCACCTTCAGCTGCACGTTCTCGTCGGCCTTCAAATTCAGCCCATAATCGGTCTGGTCGCCGTTCCAGATGCGCGCGGTCTTCCACTTCCCTGCCGCGTCGTAGCCGCCCTCTTCCACCTTCAGCCAGTAGCGTTTCTTCCCCGGCTCTGAGGTCGGCGCGAAATCCACCCGCACATGGTGCCCGGCAACCAGAAACTCATCCGGCCCCAGTTCCAGAATCACCACGCCGCCATCGGCTGGCGCGTTGCCCTTGGGCTGCATCCCGTTGCCGAACGACGGCATTCCGTACTCCAGCACTGCATTCCAGCGCTCGAAGGCGAGCGTCTGCGTGTGGTTCTCCGGGTCTTCGCTTGAGCCTCGCACCTTGCCTTCCAGGCTTCCCTTCGCCAACCGGCGGGCAATCGGCGCCAGCAACTCATATTGCTGCGCGAAAGGTCTCAGCGCGTTCGGCTCCATCGCGCCCGGCCCCTCGGTTTGATTGCTGTAGCGGCTCAGGTCCAGCCCGAAGGGCGCCCACCCGATCGCTCCCTGGCCAATCGCCGCATAAACGTAGCGCGCATAGGCAGCCGGATTGCCCGTCTCCGGAATCAGCAGCGCGTTGTCCTTGCGCCGGTAAAAATCCATCACTTTGCCGTACTTGGCATACTCCGGCATATAGATGTCCGGAGCCACCACGCTGATCGACGGCGCGGCAATCTTCCACAAGTCAATCTCGTTGTCAGTGGGCGCGCCGGATTCGTAGCTGGGCGGCTTGCCCGGATTGAACGGCTCGCGCAGGGCCGCGTTCACATACATCGGCAGAGCATACTCGGCCTTGCCCGCCTCGGCCACTTGCTCTATGTAGATGGCGGTAAACCACGCCTGGAATATCTCATCGGCGTCTTCGCCGAAAACCTCGCGCCACGTTCCCGGCTGTTTGCCCAGCCCCTTGACGAGCTTCTCGGGAACCTGCCCACCAAAGGCCTTTTCGGCCTCCGGGCTGTAATCGCGCACCGCGCCCCAGACGCCGGCTTCGTTCTCCACCTGCACCAGCAGCACCGTGCGCTGCGCATCAGCCTCTTTCAGGTGGCGCATCAACGCGCGGAAGGCCGCCTTGTCGGCCGGCAGCCACGCCGGAGCGAAGATGGACGGCGAGTCGACCGTCTGCCCGTCGCGGTTTTGCAGCATCGGATACTTCGCCTGGTCCAGCTTGATCCACTCCGGCGTGTAGTGCGCGCTGCCGTTCTTCCATGTGCCAAACCACAGCAACACCAGCCGCATGTGGTGTTCCCGCGCCTGCTTCAGAATCAGGTCCACCACGCTGAAATCAAACTTCCCCTGCGTGGCCTCCATCTGCTCCCAATAAACCGGCAGCTCGACCGTGTTGGCATGCAAGGTCTCAGCCGCCGGCCAAACCTTGTCGAGATACTCCGGCCACGCGCTGGAGTTGTTGGCCTGCACGCCCAGCATCAAATAGGGTTCGCCGTCCACCACGAGCGCGTAACGGCCGTCCTTCTCCACAATCTTCGGCAGCGGTTTGGCTTGAGCGTTCACAGCAGCGGGAGCCTGCGCCATCCCCGCCGGCAAAGTTGCAATCGCCTGAAACAGCCCCAAAACCAATCCGCCCAACACTCCGGCACAACCCAACGCCCCTCTAAGTCTCATTTCGCCCTTGCCCCTTCTCCACAATGAAGCCACAACAACAGTTTATCCGCGCAAGGATAACCGCTCGTTCCCTGTCGCATCCAATCCCGCGCATTTACACTGAAAAGCTAGGAGCATCTCAGCTTTCATGGATAAATTTGTCATTCGCGGCGGCAATCCGCTGGTCGGCACCATTCGCGTATCGGGGGCAAAAAACTCGGCGCTGCCCTGCATGGCCGCGGCGATTCTGACCGAAGACGAGGTCACTCTCGAGAACATTCCCCAAGTCCGCGACATCGACACCGAGCGGCGGCTGCTGGCGTCAATGGGCGCCGAAGTGGCTTTGGGCGGCGAAGCCGCGCCGCATACCACATCCATCCGTTGCCGCTCGCTGTCCGACCCCGTGGCCAAGTACGAGATTGTGAAGACCATGCGCGCCAGTTCCCTGGTCCTCGGTCCGCTGGTTGCCCGCGCCGGAATGGCGCGTGTAGCCATGCCCGGCGGATGCGCCATTGGCGGCCGGCCCATCGATCTGCACATCCGGGGCCTCGAGAAAATGGGCGCCACCATCATCCAGGCGCACGGCTACCTGGAGGCCCGCGCCGAACGGCTCAAAGGCGCGCACCTCACATTCGACAAGATCACCGTCACCGGCACAGAAGATCTGTTGATGGCAGCTGTCCTGGCCGACGGCGAAACCCTGATGGAGAACTGCGCGCGCGAGCCCGAGGTAACAGACCTCGCCGCGCTGCTTGTGGCCATGGGCGCCAGAATCGAAGGCGCCGGCACTTCAACCATCTATGTGAAAGGCGTCACCAGTCTGCATGGCGCGCGCTATCGCATCCATCCCGACCGCATCGAGGCAGGAACCTTCATGGTCGCCGGAGCCATCACCAGCGGCGACCTGATTGTGACCAACTGCAACCCGGAGCACCTGACCGCTGTCATTGCCAAGCTGCGCGAAGCCGGAGTCCGCATCGATCTTCTCGGACCCGACACCGTGCGCGTGCGGGTCGATAGCCGCCTGCGCGCGGCCAGCATATCCACAGAGGAGTATCCCGGCTTTCCCACCGACATGCAGGCCCAATACATGGCTCTCGCTACTCAGGCCGAAGGCGTAAGCGTCATCCAGGAGAACATCTTCGAAAATCGCTTCATGCACGTACAGGAACTGGCGCGCATGGGCGCGGACATCCGCGTGGTTGGCCGCACCGCCACCGTGCACGGACCGGCAAAGCTCTCTGCCGCGGCCGTCATGTGCTCCGACCTGAGGGCCTCTGCGTCGCTGGTGCTGGCGGCCCTGGTCGCCGACGGCGAGTCCATTCTCGATCGCGTTTATCACATGGATCGCGGCTATGAGCGCATCGAAGAGAAGCTGGCCGGCGTCGGCGCGCAGATCCGCCGCATGGGCAACGTCTTCACTTCCAAAAACGGCGAGCCGGAAGACGCTTAGGTCTCTGACCGCTTGAAGTTATACCATTCTCCGTGCCCCATCCATTTCACGTTCTTGGTGAAATGGGTGGGAAACCACGAACTCAACACTGCGGGAACAGGGATAACCCAACAAAACAACTTTTCGCGGTCATGCCCTTAGCACCAGCTCACAGCCACATGCCAGCGCAGTCCGCGCTGCGCGGCCTTCTGCAGCACCCGCTCATACTCTCCAAGTTCTACTAGAACCGGCTGCGTCTCCGAGCCCAGAGCCGCGGGGGTCTCGCCCAGATAATCCCTCAGTGCGCGCACGGTCTGCAAGCCGTCGAATGCATCGAACCACTGCGGCTGGGGCAGCCGGCGCTCCTCGTCGGGCTCTTCCGCGCCCTGCTCCTGAAGCATCGCCATCGAATCCTCGTCGGCAGAGAAGAACTCTAGCAGCGGATGCACATCAAGCCGCTGGGCCAGTTGCTCCAGGGCGTCTTCGTTCCGAGCCAGGGCGTGGCCATTCACAAAAATATCGAACCCGGGGTCCTCGCCCTCAACGACAATGTACAGACTTGCAGCCATCGTCTTGAGTTTAGTTGAGTTCGACTCCGAAGATGGCAGAAATGAAGGAATAGCCCTCCAGCCAACGATTCGGATTGACTCGGCGAGGTTACGAAAGTGTATCCAGGCGTTGTAAAAGTTCCATAAATGAGTGATTATGATTGCGCCAAAACGTCCGATGATATTAGTGGACAGAAAAGACCGAGGTGATGTTCTTGAACTGGAGCGCGATTCCTGATGCAACAGTCATGGCGCTGTTGATCTGCGCATTTGCCTCGGTGGCGTGGAACTATCGCGCGTCCACATCTCAGCTGTGGCTGGCCGGCTGGCTGATGATTCTGGTCCATTTTGCCGCCGAGCTGTTCAACCTTGCTCCGGGCATCTGGGGCACCTTGGCTTTTATCGCTCTTTCTGCTTCGCTTCCTTGGGCCGGCGTGCTGTTCATGCACGCCTCGATTCCTTACCGCAAAGCCACTTCCAGGCGCTGGATGCTCTTCTCACTCCTGGCGGTGAACACTCTCTACCTCGCAATTCTCTGTTCCGGTTTAGGCGGGCAATGGGCTTTGAATCTTGCCGCGATCGTGCTCGGCCTTAGCCCGCTGGTTGTCACGGTGGCATCGATTCGCGACATCAACCACCCTCTGCGCTGGTTCATCGCGACGCTTTACGGCGCTCTCTCCATCTTCCTGCTGATTTTCCAGAACCGGCCCGACAATGGTTCCGACCTGGCCTGGAATGCCGTCATGTTCACCGTCTATCTGGGCTGCTGCGTCTTCGTTTCCTATGCATATCGCCGCCCCACAGCCGGCGCATTTGTCATCATCACTGGATTCATCCTCTGGGCCTCGGTCTTCGTCGTTGCACCCACGCTGTCGGCTTTCTTTCCCCATGTGCAAATCGAAAGCGAGGTTTGGAACCTCCCAAAATTCGTGGTGGCCTTGGGCATGTTGCTCCTGCTGCTCGAAGATCAGATCGAACACAACAAAAATCTCGCGCTGCATGACATGTTGACCGGATTGCCGAACCGCCGTCTTTTTGAAGACCGCATCACCGGCGCACTTGAGCGCTCCCGCCGCTCCGGAGCCGGAATGGCCTTGCTGGTGATCGATCTCGACGGTTTCAAAAAGGTAAACGACACGCTCGGCCATCACGTAGGCGACCTGGTGCTGCAGCACGTCGCCTCAGCCTTTGCCGAGCGCGTCCGCCGCTCCGACACTGTCGCGCGAACCGGAGGGGACGAGTTTTCCGTCATTCTGGAAGGGCCTTCAAATCGCGAAGATGCCGAAAGAGTAAGAGAATCGCTGTGGCAACTGCTCAGCGATCCGTTCGACGTGGAGGGCCGCAATGTGCGCATCGCTGCCAGCATTGGCATTGCCCTCTTTCCTGAAGACGCATCCGACTCCGAGTCGTTGTGCATTGCCGCTGACCGGCGCATGTACGACACCAAGCGCCGCTCCCGCAAGGCGAGCCAGCGTGCTGCCGCTGCCAAGCATAAAGCCCCTGTCGCCCATGAAGCCAACGTCAAGGAAGAGTTGCCACTGACGCAGACAATCGTCCCCTCTGCCCACCGTCTCTGATGCCGCGTCTCTTCCAACAATAGAAAGGCCCGAACGCTAATCGTTCGGGCCTTTCTGTTGTTGCATCTGAACTGCGAATCAGAACTTCTTATAGCATTTTCACGGATGATGTAAGGAATCTGGGTGCCCCACCCTAGCCGCGTTTTGGCTTTTGCGGCTAGGGTGGGAAACCACGAATTCAATCCTACAGAAACAGCGATGAGGCTCTACGCCTGCCCACCACCGCTGCCGGGACCGCGGCCACCACCACCGGGCCTGCGGCGACGGCGACGGCGATTGCTGTTATTGCCAGCGCCCGCCGGACGTGGCGCGCCTGCCGGCTGCGCCGCTGGTACCGGCGCGCCTTCAATGCGGTTGAAGTTCGGCTCGTTCTCTTCGTCGAATTCCTCCGCGTCTCCCTCTTCGAAGTCGTCTCCGCCTTCGATCAGAATCGTGCTCTGGTTGGAAGTCGGCTGATGCTCGTCGAACTCATTGCGCGGCTTCTGCGGAGCTGCCGGCGCGGCAAAAGACTCAGAAGCGGAAATCTCCACTTCTTCGGCTTCCGCCTCAACCGGAGCGGTCTGGGCCAGCTTGGCCTTCTGCTCCTTGATGAGCGCCTTGCGGCTCAGCTTGATGCGATTGCCTTCCAGGGCCAGGACCTTGACCATCACCTGATCGCCCTCGCGCAACTCGTCCTTCACGTCCTTGACGCGATGATCTGAGATTTCGGAGATGTGCAGCAGGCCATCGGTGCCGGGAAAGATCTCGACAAAAGCGCCAAACTCGGCCAGCCGAACCACCTTGCCCAGATAAACCTTGCCCACTTCAGGCACGGCCGTCAGGTTGCCGATCATTTCCAGAGCCTTCTTCAGGCCCTCGGCGTCGCAAGAGGCCACGTTGACCTTGCCGCTGTCGTCCACATCGATCTTGGCGCCCGTCTGCTCGATGATGCCGCGGATCGTCGCGCCGCCCTTGCCGATCAGATCGCGAATCTTGTCGGTGGGAATCATCACGGTTTCGATGCGGGGCGCATACTGCGAACGCTCCGTGCGCGGTCCTTCGAGCGCCGCGTCCATCTTGTCCAGCAGGAAGAGCCGGCCCTGTCGCGCCTGCTCCAATGCCTGCTGCAAGATCTCGTGGGTCAAGCCGCCGATCTTGATGTCCATCTGCAGCGCGGTAATGCCCTTGCGCGATCCGGCCACCTTGAAGTCCATGTCGCCGTAGTGATCTTCCGCTCCGGCAATGTCGGAAAGAATGGCGTAGTCGTCGCCTTCCTTCACCAGGCCCATGGCCACGCCGGCCACTGAAGCCTTCAGGGGAATACCGGCATCCAACAGCGCCAGGCAGGTGCCGCACACTGTCGCCATCGACGACGAGCCGTTGGACTCGAGAATTTCAGACACGATGCGAATCGCGTATGGAGAATCTTCCGCGCTGGGAAGAACCGCGGAGATGGCGCGCTCGGCCAGTGCTCCGTGGCCAATCTCGCGCCGGCCTGTTCCGCCCATGCGGCCAACCTCGCCCACGCAGAAGGGCGGAAAATTGTAGTGCAGCATGAAGTTCTTCCGCTTCTCGCCTTCATAGCACTCCAGCCGCTGGCCCTCATCGGCCGTGCCCAGAGTCGCCGTAACCAGCGCCTGGGTCTCGCCGCGGGTAAACAGCGCCGAGCCATGCGTGCGAGGCAGTATGCCCGTCTCGATGCTGATGGCGCGAATTTCGTCGAAGGCGCGGCGGTCGGGCCGGATGCGCTCCTTCGTCACCTGCTCGCGGAAGACGCGCTCATGCAGCTTCTCAAAGCAGGTCGTGAGCTTCTTCTTGGCGGCGGGATCGTCAGCGGGCAGCTCGGCTGCCAGCTCGTTCTTGATCTGCTTGACCAGCTCCTGGCTTTCCAGCTTGGCATGCGTCTTGGTGTTCAGAGCATCCTTCAGCCGCTCGCCCGCCTTGGCCTTCAGTTCCGCATAGTAGGCTTCGTCGAATACCGGCGCGACAAAAGCGCGCTTCGGCTTGCCAGCCACCGCAACCAGTTCTTCGATCGCGGCAATGATCTTCTTGATCTCGGTGTGGCCGAACTCGATCGCCTCCAGAATGACCTCTTCGGTCTCTTCCTGGGCTCCCGACTCGATCATCACGATACCGTCCTTATGCGCCACTACCAGGATGTTCACCGTGGTTGCGGCGCTCTCTTCATAGGTCGGATTGATGACGAACTCGCCATTCACGCGGCCCACGCGTACGGCGCCAATCGTGGCGCTGAAGGGAATGTCGGAAAGTGCCAGCGCGCAACCGGCCGCGTTGATCGCGATCACATCGGGATCGTTCTGCTTGTCGGCAGAGAAAACCAGCGCAATCACCTGCGTTTCGTTGCGGAAGCCATCAGGAAATAGCGGACGGATGGGACGGTCAATCTGGCGGCAGGTGAGAATTTCCTTCTCTGTCGGCCGGCCTTCGCGCTTGATAAAGCCTCCGGGAATGCGGCCGCCCGCGGAGGTAAACTCGCGATAATCCACGGTGAGAGGGAAAAAGTCGATCCCTTCCCGTGGTTCGGAAGAGGCCACGGCTGTGGCCAGAACAACGGTTTCACCCGTGGTCACCAGTGCGGCGCCAGAGGCCTGCTTGGCCATGCGCCCGGTCTCAAAAACCAGCCGCTTGCCGCCAGCAAGCTCGACAGCTACTTCATGCTTTGACATAGAGTCCTCGTTTCATTTTTTTCGCTTGGGAAACTTGTGTGGAAGGCGCAGGAGGGAAAGGATAAGCCGGCACCGCAAGGGGGGTGCGCAGGAGTGAATTCTCCCGGCCTGCCACCCGGTTCTTGTGCCGATCTACACTGCAGGACGGCGCTCAGCCCATAGCTGTACGCCGTCCCTGGCAGCGGGTCGTCTTCGCCAGGTACACCTTGACCCCAAGTCCTGGATAGAACGGGGGCCTTGACCAAATTCCGGTCTGGGCGCTTCCGGGTCAATGTTTGCTTTCTGGTTACTTGCGGATTCCGAGCTTGCCAATGACTTCGCGGTAGCGATCGGTATCGTGTGTCTTCAGGTAATCCAGAAGGCGGCGTCGCTTGCTGACCAGTTGAAGAAGTCCGCGCCGTGAAGCGTGATCCTTCTTGTGGGTCTTGAAGTGTTCGGTCAGTTCCGCGATACGCGCACTCAGAATCGCGATCTGGACCTCCGGCGAACCGGTGTCCGTATCGTGGGTGCGGAAGCTTTCGATCAGAGATGTTTTCTTTGCAGTCGCCAGCACGGCGTAGGTTACTCCTCTTGTCTTCTCAGTCCACTCATCAAGTGTCTAGAGTGAGATTACCACGAATGAGCGCCCTCGCGCCATTCACCCGGGCTCCTTCGATCCGGCCCGAGCCTCAACATCACCCGCCTCCCGGAGGGAGCGAAGGATAATAGCCCAGGGCGAGCGAAGCGCAGCCCTGGGTGAGAGGCAAAGGGAAGATATTCAGCCCCGTAGGGGCGCCGCGAAACTCAGCGCGCGCCAAATCGGAAGAGCCGGTTGTCGAAGCTCTCGCGGATCACCTCGGCAACCACCACCTGCTTCGCCTCCGGATGCTCCGGGTTCAGCAAATAGTTCCACGTTTGCGGCGCAATCGCGGAAGGCACCCGCGCCAGCGGCGTTTCCTGTGATGCAAGCCAAGTATCGCCGACGTTGCGCGTAAATTCGGGATGCTCTTTCCAGTCGGCAGGGGCAATCGTATTCAATTGCTTTACGGCAAGATCGTCGGGAACAGCGATCTTGAGCAGTTGATAGAAGCGCGGAAGAATCCCGTCCTCGTTTCTGTCCATCAGGTGGACGACGCGCTCCAGCATCGCGCCGGCTGGATTCTCCGCCAGATAGACAACTGGCTTTCCCTCCGTATGCCAACGTCCGGAGGCGAGGCGCGCGCCTTCGCCGCTCAAATCAGTGAAATTGCTCATGCGCCAGAGAGTCGTCATGAAGGGCTATGCTCGCGGCTGCTCATCTATACGAACATCCCCTCGTCAATTTGAATCAGAAATTCCTGGACTGCATGTTCTCCAGCTTCAGTCCGCAACATCTCTAGCGCGGTCCTGTCGTCAAAGCGGCTCTTCCTGCCGCACAGCCACCTCCGGCCGTCGTTGCGGTCTCCATAGACCCTCACCGCCAATTCGTAAATCCGCGCCACGCGCGCCAACCGGTCCGCTTCGATAATGCTCAACGGCTGCTTCTTCTGCCGCCGATGTTTCAGCGTCCGCGCGGGAATCACCACCTCCAGCAACTCCTTGACGGCAATGCCAGAGTAGGCCGAAAACTCCTCCAGTGTCGAGAGCGGCAGCCCGCGTTCAATCTCCCTCCAATCGAAGGTGAAAGGCGGCGGAGAAACCACGGGAATGGCAGCAGCTTGGCTCATACGGACATTATGCCACGTATTTCGCGGCATAATGTCCGACTTGCCCGAAATATAAAAAGCACAATGAATGGAGGCAATTATCCCCACACGTCAAGTTGGGTAAAATTGAGAGATGCAGAGGTTCGACGGCATTGACGAAAAACTAAAACGGGCCGAAGAGAGTATCAACAATCTTTACTGTGAGATGGATAGATTTTTTAAGGAAGGCGATTACCCCATTTTTCCAGAGAACGACCAAGAGCAGCTTGCTAAGGCAATCGAGTACCATAAGAATCGCGTCATCCCACCACGATTCGGCGTGCTAACAGGCGAGATCATTCATCAATTGCGATCCTGCTTCGACCATATCGTTTGGCATTTCTCTCTCGACGCTATCGACTCTATAAAGAACCCTCGGCAAGTTGGTTTTCCTGTTTTTGAGGAACGACCCGCCAATCATAAAACGCACCTTTTTAAACAAAAAATACAAGGAGTCACGGACCTTAATGCCCGAGCTCTCATCGAACGACTTCAACCGTATAACGCCGCCGATCCTCTTGACGACCCCTTGTGGATTATTCACGACTTCGACATTGTCGATAAACACAAAGAGCTTATTTTCTGCGTCCGTACGAAGGCTATAGTTCTACCCCGCGATATGCATGGAGACATGGAATGTTATCAGCGGGAACATCCCGAGCTTAACCCTGCACAGGTTGCACGTCACGTTAAGAGCCCCGTCACCTCGCTGCCCTGTATATCGTTCAAAACTTTTGGTCGGCGGGAAATCGAGCCCGTCACTGAGGGGTTGATAAAGTTGTTTAACTACACGATCAACGTGGCGAAGGAATTCAAAGCTCTTTGATCTGTTTTGTTGAAGCCGGGCATTCAAGGTCCTTCGTATTTTGAGACCTGGGAAACCACGAACCCCATGCGAGCGAATAGCGAGCGACTGGCCCCACCGCAGGTGGCAGGTGGTGCAGATTATTTCCTTGCTTCGTCGCACAATAATTCCAGAAGTGTTCGCGCCGTCTTGTAGCCGGCTGAGGCTGCCAGAGGCCAAACCGCCGTGTAACTCCTTATCCTGGACTATTTTGCAGGGAACTCTTTTGTTTTGACGATTTTGCAGCGCAACCCTGCCTGTAAGCCAAAGAAAACAAGGAATTTATTTGCAAAATACGGGTGGGGGGGGGTAGCCCGGAATGGGCAGGAGAATCTGACCACTGATCGCTGACTACTGATCACTGATCCTTGTCCCGCCAGTAATTCGCCCGCGCCACAATCCGCGCCCCGTAGTCCTGCACTGTCCGCACCCGTATCGTGTGCAATCCCGGCGTCGGATCGGATGGACTGAAGGTGATCAGGTACCGATTCCGCGCGCGCTTGGCCGACTCCACCACCCTGCTCTCAAAAGCCTTGTCGCCGGTGAATGCGTGGTACTCGCCGCCGCTCATGTGGGCAACCTCTTTGGCCACATTCTTCTTGAAGGCCGGCACGATCATGGCCAGCGTCGACATCAGGCTCATCGCCCGGTTGTCGCCATTGTCCTTGATGTCGTGCAGCAGCTCAGCCTTCGCTGGCGAAAACGATACGCCCAGCACCAGCACGTCGGACTGGCCGATCTTGCGAATCAACTGCTCGGTCTTAATGTGTTTGCTGCCGTGATCGCGCTCCTCGCTGATCAGCAGCAGCACGCGCCTGTACTCCTTGGGCTGGGATTCGAGCAGGTCGACGGCGTAGCTGACCGTATCCAGAATCGCCGCGCCGCCATTGCCCGGCTCCAGTTGCTTGAGCGCTTCGTTCACGTCCTCGCTCGTGTGTGTGAAGTCGCGAATCAGATGCGGCCTCGAGTCGAAGCCCACCAGCGCCGCCTGTCCCTTGCCGTCGCTCAGGAAAAGATCCAGCAGCGATCCCAGCTTGGCCAGCTTGTCGAATTCCAGCACGCTCGCGCCGCCCAGCTCGACCGCGACCACCAGCGCCACCGGCGCCGTGTCCATCTCTTCCTGCACGCGAATCTTCTGCGGCACGCCGTTGTCTTCCAGCACGAAGTCGTCCCGCTTGAGGCCATAGATGACCTCCCCGCCCGGCTTTTCGACCAGCGTCGGCACCAGCACCTCGTTGGCCGTCACGCGCAGCGTCGGCGCAGCCTCATGGGCGCCGGGCAGCGGCTGCGGAGGCTCGACGGGCGGCAACTGCTGCGCCCCAGTGGCCGCCGCGCTCGCGAACGTCGCTGCCATCGCAAATAAGCTGAAACGGAATAAGCCAAATCTCATATAAAGAACAGCTTACAGCTAACAGCTCACAGTTGTCCCTAGCTGTCTGCTGTTTGCTGTCTGCTGTCAGCTGCTCTTCCGCACTTCGCGCTCCAGCCGGTCAATCCAGGCCAGGTAGCTCAGAAGCTCCCAGCGCGAGGTCCAGACAAAGCTCATGATGTCAGTGAAGGTCAGCGTTTCCGCCGGCTTGCCGGAGTAGGTTTCCACTCGCCAGCGGAAATACTCGCTGCGCCACGGCGTCAGCCGGTGGCCGCGCGTTGCATTCCAGAGAAAACGGAGCGGAGCAAACATGGCAATTCCCTTCGCATTGAGTATAGATGGATACTCCTATGCGAGCGAATAGCGAGCGTTTGGCCCCACCGCAGGTGGTGCGAGCGAATAGCGAGCATTTGGCCCCACCGCAGGTGGTGCGAGCGAATAGCGAGCATTTGGCCCCACCGCAGGTGGTTAGGCTGGCAGCTTGCTGAACAGGTCATTTGAGGCCGAATTGACCTCGGCGATCACATCCTCCAGCGCCGTCTGCTGCGTCTCGGTCAGGGAAAGCTGCGTGGAAACAGTCGCCACGTCGGCCTGCATCAAGCTGGTCTGCGCGCTGGTCAGCTGAGTCTTCTGGTTGGTCACGGCATCGGAAGCAGCCGTAAGCTGCGTGATGGAGTTGTCGATGGTCACGCGCTGCTGCGAAACGTAGTTCAGCGCCGTGCTCAACGCCTGCGTATCGCTCACGGCCTGGGCGGTGTTGACCGTGCCGCTGGAATAATCGGCGACCAGATTATTGAGCGCACCAAAGACGCTGTTCGTGCCGCTGCCAAGAAAAATCTGGCTGCCGGAAACATTCAACTGAATCTTCTGCCCGCTTGGCGTTTCCAGATAGTTGACGTTGTCGTCGCCGTTGTAGCTGGTGCCGGCCGGCGACGTGCCCGTCGCCATGGTGAAGGGAGTCGTGGAAGTCTGCGTTCCACCAAAGATGTAGTTGCCCTGATAACTGGTGTTGGCCAGCGACAGGACTTCGTTGAGGATGCCGGAAATTTGGTTCGAGATGGATTTGACGTTGCTGGAGTTCATGGTTCCGTTGTTGGCGCTGGTGGCCAGCGAAATAGCCGAGGTCAGCTCGGTCACCACGCTGCCCAGGGCCGAATCGGCCACCTGCAACTGGCCCGAAACCAGGCTCGAGCTGCTCGTGAAGGAGTCATCCTGCTGAATCTGATTGAGTAGGGACACATTCTCGCCAGCAGCCACCGGATCCGTGCTCAGCGAGGTCACCCGCACCCCGCTCGACAGCTCCGAGGTCAACTGCTGTTCGCTGGCCTGCGCCTGATCGAGCGAACTGACCAGATTCCTGACGTAATAGGGGTCCACCCGCATCGCTTTCCTCCGCCTTGCTCCTGCAACTCGTCCGCCGCGCGCGCCCTCGCCAAAGCTGCCTTGCCACCTTCGAGCGTGTTTCAAAAAGCTTTGTGTCAGGGCACGACTTCAGTCGTGCCGAAAAGGTTAGTAAAATAACGGGCTTTAGCCCCTGAGGAAACGCATTCGTTTCGCCATTCTTGAATTACATACTAGGAAACCGTCGTCTGATCTCCCAGATTCAGCGCCGAGGCCATGATCGTGTTCAGCATCGTGAACACCTGCGAAGCCGCCTGATAACTGCGCTCCAGCGTGGTCATGGCAGCGGCCTCGTCATTCAGATTGACGCCGGAAAGCGTGTTGATTTGCGTTTGCAGTTGCGTCACCGAGGCCGTCTGCGCCGTATTCTCACTTTCGACTTCGGAGACGGTCGAGCCCAGCGACGAAACGAAACTCGAATAGTAATCGCTCGGCGTCTGGCCGTTCAGCTCAGCCGAGGTGCTCGTAGCCAGGGCCGCCATCGCGGCCGCATTCGAACTGCCACCGGTTCCTTCCGTCGAACTGGCCGCGGCAATCTCGTTCGGATCGGTCATCACCACGCTCATGCTCTGGGCGCTGCCCGTCACCGCCGTGGGCTCATTGAAGATGTAGAGCGGACTGGCCGCCGTCCCGGCCTTTCCACTCCCATCGATTCCCGTGTTGTTCAGGGCATTGACCGAGGTCGAGATGCCATAGGCCAGTTGATCGAGCGAGCTGAGCACGCTCGGAATGTCGGTGTCCCGCGCCGTCAGATACCCGCCCAGCTCACCGCCCCCCGTCGTCAGCCCCGAAGTGATGTCCGTCGTCCCCACAAAAAAGTGCGTCACCCCATCCACCGTGCCGTTGGTCATCTGAAAGCTGTTGCCTTCCGAAACCAGCAGCGCGCCCGACGTCGTTGTGATCGAAAGACCGTTGTTTTCTGTCGTGATCTGGTTGATCCCCACCAGCTTCGAAAGCGCGGTAATGTCCGTCTGGCGCTGGTCTTCCAGGGTTCCCGCGTCCGCTGTGGGCGAGGTCGTCATGATCTGCTGGTTCAGTTGGGCAATCGAGGTGGTCAGCGCGTTCACCTGGCTGGTCACGCCCGCAGCCTCCTGATCCAGCGCTGATCTTTGCGATGCCAGGCTGCTGGCCGCGCCTGAAATATCGGCTGCCAGCGTGCTCGCCGCCGAAAGCACCGCCTGTCGGTACGAACTACTCGTAGGCTCCGCCTCCAGCGAGGAAAACGAGTCGTAGAAGCTGGTAATGTCGGTGCCAATGTCTCCTGAGGCTGACGTGGACGACGCCGGAGTGAACAAGGCCTGAAGCGTATTGAGCGCCGTCAGCCGCGAGCCGGAGGCCGAAGCCAGCTGTTGCTGCTGATCCAGCCGCGCCGTAAGAACCTTGTCCCGCACCGAGGCCGCCCCGGTCTCAGTAACCCCTTGCCCACAGGAAGCGCCGCCAATCGTGACCGACGGATTCTCCCGCCAGTTGGCAACCTCCTCGGTGTAGCCGGTGGTGTTGGCGTTGGCAACATTGTTCGACACAATGTTCAGGGCTTCCTGATCGGCATCCAGAGCCCCCGACATGATGCTGAGTGCGGAGTTAATTGTCCCCATGCCCGCTCTCCATTCGCGGCCACTCCGGCGCTTGCGGCGCGTCGTACTCCAGCCGGCCCCCGCGCAATTCCCGCAGGCGGTTCATCACGCTCAGATTGGCCCGCGTCGCCTCCAGCACCCTGGCCAGAACCGCCATGTCGCTCGTCGCATCCCTGGCCTCAACAGCCAGCGCCGCGCGCGTTTCCATATCCGCTTGCGCCAGATCGCGGTTCAGCGCCTGGCAGGAAAGCGCCAGCTCCTCCAACCGCTCCACATCCAGACACGCCAGCGACCGCGAGGCCTCTGTCACCAGCGTCATCAGCAACGGATGTTCCCAGCGCTCTCCAGGCTCCTGCAATGCCATCGCTCCTCTCGCCCCTGCCGGACAGCTTCCCATTCCCTTTCCCCTGCGCGCCGCTCAATCGCGCCTTACGATTGCTCGCCCAGCATCGAATCTACGACCCTGGAGGCCACTGCCGACGCCGGCACGCTGTAACTGCCCGCCGCCAGCGCTGCCTGAATCTCCGCGACCTTCTCCATGCGAACATCCGAGTCGCCCGCCATCTGCGAGATCTCGCTCCCCGCGCTGCTCACCGTCGCCTCGTCGCTCCGGATCGCACCCGCCGAAGCCGCGGCGGCGCCCCTCGCCTGCTGCGTCAATGCCGGCTCTGCCGCCGGCGTTCCCAAAAGCGACTTCAATCCTTCAAGACTGCCGCGAATGTCCATGCGCATCACTCCTTGCTCGGTGTATCGGCGGTCGCACGAATCACCTTAGTCATTCAAGCGATTTAATAACGGTATTCCCGTTTACTTTCCCGGTTACCTCTCCGCTTCCCGGTTTGTTACCCGAGACGGAGAGCTCCCGCACGATGCCGGCGGCAATTCCGAACCCTCCCCGCTCGCTCAATCCCCGTCCCAGCGCCTCCGAGGCAAACTCCCCCAGAACCCCGCCCGAACCGGAGGCCGAGTCGCCGTCTCCCTCCAGCCCGTCGCCCTCTGTCATCGGCTTCAACAACTCCTGCATCATCTGCGCCTCAAACTCGTGTGCCGCGTGGACCAGTCTGGGCTGCGGCGTGACCGCCGCGGCGCTGGCCGCTGTTCCTGCCACCGAAAGCATCAGAGCACCTCCAGGTCGGCCTCCAGAGCGCCGGCCTCCTTCATCGCCTGCAAAATCGAAATCACATCCCGCGCGCCCGCTCCCGTGCGTTGCAGCTCCTGCACCAGATCCTCGACCGTCGCCCCTTCCTTCAGGTCGATGCGGTTCACGGGCCTGTCTTTGGCCTCGACGGTGGTCTGCTGAATCACCTGCGTCGTGCCTCCGGAAAATGCATTGGGCTGCGAGACCTCGTTCACCGAGACCACGTTGACGCTCAATCCTCCATGCAGAATCGAGACCGGCTGCAGCCGGACCGTCCCTCCGATCACCACCGTCCCGGTGCGTTCGTTCACCACTACCCGCGCCCGCGGAAAAACGTCCACCTCGGTGGCTTCCACCCTGTCCAGCAGCGCCGCCACATCCTCGCCGGGCGCGGCGGCAATCTCCACTCGCCGGCTATCGACGGCATGCGCCCGCGGCGCGCCCAGCTCCTTGTCGATGGCCGCCGCCATCCGCTCGGCGGTATGAAAATCCGCGTCATTCAATACCACGCTGACCGTGTGCATCTGCTTCAGGTCAAAGAGCACGGCCCGCTCTACCAGCGCCCCGCCGGGAATTCGCGCCGTTGTCGGGTGGTTCGACAGCTTCGTATTGCCGCCGCCCGTGGCCATGTAGCCGCCCAGCACCAGAGCCCCCTGCGCCTGGGCGTAGATCTGCCCGTCCGGGCCGTAGAGCGGCGTCATCAGCAGAACCCCGCCTTCCAGCGAGCGCGCATCGCCGGCCGAGGAGACCGTAATATCCACCTTGTAGCCGGGCCGGCTGAAGGGCGGCAGCGTGGCCACCACAAAGACCGCGGCCATGTTCTTCACCTGCATGTTGCTGGCGCTGTTTGACCCGGTCTGGGGAACCGTAATGCCCATCCGCTCCAGGGCCGAAATCAGTGTCTGTGCCGGAAAAACCGTCTGCGAACTGTCCCCGGTGCCGCGCAGCCCCACCACCAGGCCGTAGCCCACCAGCTGGTTGTCCCGAATCCCCTCAATGGCCGCGACGTCCTTGATCCGCGACAGGTGCGCCGCAGCCTCCCCTGGGGAGAGCACCGAGGCCAGCAACAGCACCAGGCCCAGCACAACCCACCACAGGAAGCTCGCGCCCCACTGGCTCCACGCCGCTCTTCTGTCCGCAACTCGCATCCCTGACCCCTGAAAACTGTTCGCTGTTAGCTTTCAACTGTTAGCTGTCTGCTGTCCGCTGTTAGCTGTTTTCAAAACACCACCAGCTTCTCCAGAAAACGCACCAGCGGATTCTGCCGGTAGGTGGAGTCGTTCACAATTCCCTTGCCGGTCACTTCCAGTTCCAAATCCGTCATGGCCGTCGACTGCACCTGGTTCTGCGCGCTCACGTCCTCCGGGCGCACCAGGCCCCGCAGCCGGATCAGCTGCGTCTGCTGCGAGAAGGTCAACTGGCGCGTGGCCTGCACCACCAGCATTCCGTTCGGCAGCACGTCCACCACCTCGGCGCCGAAGGTCGTCGCCAAACTGGAGTTGGTCGTGCTCTGCCCCTGCGCCGTCAGACCCGAACTGGCGTTCATGCCCACCAGGTTCTGCATGGCGTTCGATTTTTTCAGAGCGCCAAACAGCGATGTCAGCCCGGAGTTCGCGTTCGAGGCCCGGGAGTTTTTCACCTGTCCGTCGGTCGAGGCCGCCAGGCTTTCCGAAACCACGATTGAAACCACGTCGTGAAGCCGGACAGCCTTGGCGTCGGTGCCCAGGCGCACCAACCGGCCCTCCGCGCTCCAGATCGAGCCCGGCGTCCGCACCTCCGCTGCCTGCTGCGCCCGCACACGCTCGATGTACGCGTGCAGCGCCGTCTCCGGAGGAGTCGGCCTGGCTGCCGGCATCATGGGAATGTGTTTCCCAGCGGCAGAGGCCCACTGCGCTCCCGCAAGCGCCACCGCCCCGCAAAGGGCCGCAGCTTTCCGTAGCCTTGCTCTCATCAACGCACCCCTGTCTCTGGCCGGAGAGCCGCATGACCCGGTCCAAGAGCCACGGCCCTCACCACCCTGCCGCCCATCGTCAGCCGCGCATTGAATTCGGCCCCGGCAGCGGCCGGAGCGAGCGCGCGAGCCTCCAGCGTGGCGTCGAGCCGCGCATTATGTTCCTCGACGGTCAACCGGTCGCCCGCGAAAATGACTGGACTCAATCGGGCTTTCTCTTTCGCCCCTTGCCCGGATGCGTTGTCTGTCTTCTTCCAGTCAACGCCCACTAGCACCAGCCGCCCCGGCCCGCCCGTATGCTGTTCATCCCGCACGAGAAGCCAGCGCGCCCCGGTGTGCGGATCGTCGATCTCGCGAACAATTTCGCCATAAGCCCCGCTCTCGGCAGCAGCCAGTTCGGAGGACGAAGTGAGCGTCTGCGCATGGTAGCCCGACGGCGTTTGCGCACCGGCAGCGGATACCCAACCGAACAGCAGCACTGCCGCTGCGATCCCCACTCCTGATCCTGTCCGCCCCATCTTCATCAGCCTCGTTCCCCAGTCCCTGTTCCCTATTCCCTATTCCCTGTTCCCTGCCCTAGTGGGTCATGTTGTTGACCTGCGAATACATGTCGTCGGCTGCCTTGATGACCTTCGAGTTCGATTCATAAGCCCGCTGCGCCAGCACCATCTGCACGAACATCGTGACGATGTCCACATTGGAGTTTTCCAGGTACCCCTGTTGCAGGCTGCCCAGCCCCTCGGTCCCTCCCGGATTGCCCAGCACCGGGTCGCCCGAGCTGAGCGTGGCCTGCAGCAGATTCGACCCCACCTGCTCCAAACCGCCTGCGTTGGGAAAAGTCGCCAGCTGAATCTGCCCCAGCTGCGAGGGATTCGTCTGCCCCGAGAGCGTCGCGTTAACCACGCCGTACTTGGTGATCGTGACCGCCGTCGCATTGGTTGGAACCGTAATCGTCGGAATCAGCGGGTCGCCGTCGGTGGTCACGACCGTTCCCTCGCTGTTCAGATGGAACTGGCCGGCGCGGGTATAGGCAATCGTCCCGTCCGGCCGCTGCACCTGGAAGAAGCCGTTGCCCTCAATGGCCAGATCGTACTGATTGTCGGTTTCGTTCAGCGAACCCTGGGTGTTGATGACCTCGGTGGCCGCCGACTTCGTGCCCAGCCCGATCTGCAATCCGGCCGAAACCGTCGATTGGCTTTGCGCCGCTCCCGGCGTCACCAGGTTCTGGTAGACCATGTCCTGAAACTGCAGCCGCAGCTGCCGGAATCCGGTCGTCGACGAGTTGGCCAGGTTGTTGGCGATCGTGTCCAGGTTCATCTGCTGCGCGCTCATGCCGCTGGCCGCGGTATACAAGGCTCGAATCATCTTGGCTCCTTTCAGTCGCCAGTTGTCAGCTAACAGCGAACAGCTATCAGCTGACAGCGAACAGTTTTCGGTTGCGACAAACGGTCTTCAGAATTTGAAATGCCCGAAATGCCGATCCAATCTTCATCTTCGTAACTCCAACTTGCTTTTTCCGTCTGCCTGCGTCTCTGTGCTGTTAGCTGTTAGCTGTTAGCTGTTAGCTGTCTGCTGTCTGCTGTTCGCTGCTTCTCTCACACTCTCGGCAGCTCCTCGGTGGCAATCTTGTTGAACTCGGTATGAAAGACGGTCAGCGCCCGCTGCATCATCTCTGCTTCGCGCTGCACCAGAATCAGGTTCATCGTCCCCGGAATCACGCCCTGATTGGCCGTCTCGATAGCGCCCTGGTGGATCGCGGCATTCTTGCTGAGAGCAGACTTCACGCCCTCCGGCGCCACATACCGGTTGGCGCCCTCCGGGGTCAGTTGCACGCCCGCCGGAAAGGTGAAGACCCCCACGGTCGCCACCACGCCGCCAGCCACCGAAACCGCTCCATCGGCCCCTACCGTCACCTCACCCGGCGGAATGGGAATCGGCTGGCCGCTCGTGGAGAGCACTGAATCGCCAGCCGAAGTCACCAGTTGCCCGGCCGGCGCGCGATGAAAGCCGCCATCGCGCGTGAAGCGCTGGCCGTTGGGAGTTTGCACCATGAAAAAGCCCTCGCCCTCGATGGCCAGATCCAGCGAATTGCCGGTCTGATCCAGCGCGCCCTGCGCAAGACTGAGCCGGTCGCCGCCCAGCAGGCCATAGTTGTTGACCGTCCGCCCCAGCTGCGAGTCCGCAGCATCGGGCCCAAGCAACGCCGAGCGAAAGTACTCCTGCTCGGCCCGATAGCCGGGCGTCCCGGCATTGGCCAGATTGGTGGCCGCTATGTCCAGAGCCTGCGTGCGCGCCACCAGCCCCGTCACCGCCGCATAGTATCCACTGTCCATTGGAAAAAACCCTCCTGGATCGCAATGAGACATTGCAGAAGGAGGACCGAAAAAGAGAGAAGAAGATTGGGAAAAACTCAGAAAAGAAGAAGTCAGGAAACAGGGAATTTGGGGGGGGAAGTATCCTCCGGCAGAGCCGGCGGTTTCATGGTTGGTAGCCCATCAAAGGGCCCGGATAAAATCGCTTCATGTCGGTAGCGGCTCATCACCCGCGCCGCAGGCGCAATGGTTGTTAGCCCCGCGCTTCAGCGTGGGGTGGACTTGCGGGACCCGGAAAGCCCCGCCCCTTGACCCGCCAAGACAATACCCTATTGCAGGCCGTCGCAGATGATGGTGACCTCGAAGCTGGCGTCCTCAAACTTGTAGATGTGGTGCAGTTGGAACTCCGGTGCTTGCACGTGGAGGTTGTAGTCCCGCCCGGTAATCACGGTCGGAATCGACAGGCCGCAGTTGGCCGCCAGATTCGGCACCTTGCCCTTCCACGCTCCGGCCAGCATGTTGCACAGCTCGCCGATCCCGTCCTGAACGGTCTCGTCCACCTCTTCAAACTCCATGCCCGTCATGCGCGCGGCAATCTTCCTGGCCGTCGAGCCCCCGCTATGAAAGACACAGGCCCCGCTCAGCATCCCGCCAAAGCCAACCACCGCGGTCACCGACTCCGGCTCCGCCATCGGAGCCGGTCCCGAGTCGCGCCCGCACTCTACCCCCAGCATCAGCCGAAAAACCTCTTCCACGCTGATATCCAGGTTCCTGGGATCGGAAACCACATCCACCGAATCTCGCAACGATAGCGCCATCGCACGCTCCCCTCTTTTGGCCGCTCCTCGTTCGCGCGCGATAGCAGCGGCTCAACTTCCGTCCAACAACGCCCACATGCCCTGGTCAGGCCGCATGGATCAGCGGCAATATCCGCTCCTTCACCTGCTCGGCGGTAAACGGCTTGCGGATATAGCCTTGCGCTCCCGACAGGATTGCCTCTTTGACATGCTCCTCGCTCGACTCGGTGGTAATCATCACCACCGGAACGCCAGCAGCCAGCTTCTGCGCCCGAAGCTGGCGCAGAAACTCCAGCCCGTCCATCAAGGGCATGTTGATGTCGGTCAGAATCAGGTCCACCTGCTGGGCTTTCAGCTGGTCCAGCCCCTCGACGCCATTGCCGGCCTCCAGGATAGCCAGAGGCTCAAGCCCCGCCTGGCGAAGCGAGCGCTCCACAATCTTGCGCATCACCGAGGAATCATCGACGATCAAGGCCCGAACTTCACTCATGCCCGCGCTCCCGTTCTCTTTTGTCTATCGGCCTTTCCGGACGATTCATCAGCGAGACTCTTTCCCCCGCCCTTCTGCCGCCCTCTCATTGCGCCCCCACCGAGCAGATCACGTCCTCAATCGAATCTGCCTCCGGCATCGCTCCAGTCTGTTTCTCGCGCCACATCCTCAGCCAAAGGCAGTCATGCACCCTGACCAGCCTGGACTCGACCGGGCGCGTCCGCTCGATGGATCGCGCGAGCGCAAGGATAACCGCAGGCTCCGAGACGGCCTCGATCAACTCCGCCGGCGGGAACTTCGCCTTCAGCGTGCGGGCGTGCGCAGGGCCAAACATGGATTCCTGCACCAGTCCGCTCTCCACCCGCAGACCGCTCATCCGCTCAATCGCCAGGGCCAAAACCGGGTCCAGCCGATCCTCAAATCCCAGATAGAGAAGCCTGCCCGCGGCCACTCGCAGCGGCAGCGCGCCAAAGGCGTCCACAAACAGCCTTGGAGCCAGAACGGCCAGCGCTTCGGCGTCGTGAAACTCCAGCGGCAGCACCGCGCAGCTCCACTGCAGGCCCAGCGCCCGCGTGACCAGCTGCTCGCTCACTCCCTCGTGACGCACCAGCCAGTAGCCCAGCCTCCCGGCTCCGGCAGCCTTTTGCGCGTCCAGCGCCAGGCGCAACTGGCCGTTTGTGATCCAGCCCTGTTCCAGCATCACCAGACCCAGCGGAATCCGATGCCGGTGGCTCTCCTGAGCTGCGCCCCTTGCGTCCAGCTCGCGTCTGACAGCCAGCGTGACCCGCGCCGCCGTGCATGCGGCCGAGCAGCTCCATCCCCCTTCGAAGACCGGCCTCTGGCGGCTGCGCCAGAGATGCAGCCAGCCGGAATCGCAGCCCGGATTGGCGCATGTTTCAAAGATGCCGCCCCGCGTCCGCGCGCCCGGCAAGGCCTCTTCATCTTTCCAGTGCGATCTCCGGCTCAGAATAGGCATCGGATGCTCTCCAGCCGCTTCCTGGGCTCGGCCACCTCGGTCACCCGCAGGCCAAAGTTGCCGTCCACCAGCACCACCTCGCCGCGGGCCACAATCTTGTCGCCGACAATCAGGTCCACCGGGTCGGCCACGTTGCGATCCAGTTGCACCACGTCTCCCGGACCGAGATCCAGAATCTCGCCCAACGGCAGTTCCCTGCAGCCGAAACGCAGCGTCGCTTCCAGCTCGACGTCAAGCAGCAGCTCGATTCCCGCGCTGAGGACCGGCAGCGGCGCGGCGGCAGAGGCGGCGCGCGCTGCCGCGGGCTGTGGTGGTGCCGCCGGCTTCGGCCGTCGCACCTCGTCGCGCACCAGAATGGTCCATGCGCGCTCGCCGGATTTCAACTGGAAGGCGCAGGAGACCTTGCTTTCCCCGGCAATCTCCTCGAAGCGCTCGACGCGGCACTTCCTGCCGCTGCTGGCCAGCAACTCCCCGGCCGCGGCCTCGGCCGCCTCCTTCAGAATCTCGCCCCAGCCGGCCTTCTGGTCCACACCCTCGCCTGTGAGCGGCGACTCCAGAAGCGCCGGATCGAGGACCACGGCAAAGCGGCCTTCCTCGTCCCCCTTGAGGGTGGCGGCAAAGCCGAAGGCCCCCGGCGCCAGTGGTTTCGGCAGCGACTCTTCCAGCTTTGGCTCCCCGGCCAGCGCCTGGGAGAACAGCGTGGTCGCAGCCTCGATCCAGCATTCGAGATAGCTCTTCATGGCTCAGCCTCCGGAATCGGCCGCTCAATGCGGGCGGCGCGGTGCGCACCCTGGCGGATGGCCTGCGCCGTCACCAGCCGCTGGCCGCCGACCCTCCACTCGGGCAGTGTATTGGCGGCCAGATTCAGCCGCAGTACCGTCCCCGGCTCCAGGTTTTCAATGGCGCTGGCCGCCACATGCACCGTGGGCAGTTGCAGCGAGCCGCCGAAGGGGATGCGCCGCGCCACAATCTCCATACGCGCACGGCTTTCGCCTGTATGCAGCCGCCGAGCCCAGTCCGAAGTCAGCCGGCGCAGAATGGTATTGGAAACCACCGCCGGAAAGGCCAGGTTCAACAGTCCCGAGCTGTGCGGCATGCGAATCTCGAAGCTGAGGCAAAGCGTCCTCTCGGTGACCGACATGATGCGGGCCGCCTGGGTCTGCATCTGGCGGCGCTCGAAGTTGAAGCTCAGCCCCACCGACTGCCAGGCCGCCGTCAGCTCCCGGCAGATCACTTCGACAACCGAGCCAAGAATCGATTCCTCAATGTCGGTCAGCTCGCGCAAGGGGCCATCCCGGCCCTCGCCGCCCAGCAGCAGATCGATGATGGGAGGCGCCAGCGCCAGGTCCAGCTGCAGAACCGCCAGCGCGCCCAGCGGCTCCAGGCTCACCGAGGCCACATAGCTGATCTCGGGAATGCGCAGCAGAAACTCGTTGAAGGGAATCTGCTCGGCCGAGACCAGGTTGACCTGGAAGCGCGTGCGCAGCCAGGCAGCCATGTTATGGGTCAGGTTGCGGGCGAACAGGTCGTTCAACATGCTGATGGCGCGCAACTGCTCGGTCGAAATCTGGCCCGCGGAAGAGAAGTTGTAGGGCACGACCCGGGCCCGCACCTCGGTCTTCTGAGCCTCGGGCGTCGCGCTGCGCGCTGCCTGAAACAAGGCATCGATCTCATCTTGCTTGAGCGTTTTTTCCATTTCCCGCTACCCCCTGCCTCACGTCCCTGCCGCTCAACGGCGCGCCGTCTCGGCCGGCTTGCGTACCCGCGCCTTTTCAAAGACCCCGCGCGCCGCCAGATCCCTGAGCGCGGCCCTCAGATGCGCCACGGCCGAAGCATGCACCTGCGAAACCCTTGATTCCACCACCCCCAGCGCCAGCCCGATCTCGCGCATGGTCATCTCCTCGTAGTAGTAAAGGCTCATCACCAGCCGCTCCCGGTCGGGCAGATTCTGAATCGATTCGGCCAGCCGCTCTTCCAGCTCCTTGCGCAGGCAGCAGAAGAGCGGATCTTCCTCGGGACGGCCCGGCACATAGGCCAGCTCCTCCTCGCCGGAGCCCTCGTTGCGCTCCATGTGCAGGGTGCCGATCTCCAGGCCCTTCAGATCGCCCAGCAGTTGCTGGTATTCCTCCAGCTTCTGCCCCATCTCCGTGGCCACCTCGGCCTCATTCGGCGCGTGACCCAGCCGGGATGTCAGCGCCTGGATGGCACTCTCGACCGCGCGGCCCTTGCGGCGCAGCTCGCGCGGACTCCAGTCCAGCGTTCGCAGGCTGTCCAGAATCGCTCCCCGGATGCGGAACTGCGCATAGCTGCGGAACTGAACTCTCTTGTCCGGATTGAACTTGGAAAAAGCGTCCATCAGCCCCACCACCCCAGCCGAAACCAGGTCTTCGATGTCCACATGCTGGGGCAGCCGCTCGTGGATGCGGCGAGCCAGAAAGCGCACCATCGGCAGGTGCTCCAGCAGCACCTGCTCCTGCTCCTGGGTGAGCACCACCAGATGAACGCCACCGGGCGGATAACCGTCTACTTGTCCGCCACCCCGCCCCGCCCTCTGGCTCCCCGCCGCGCTTGCCGCTTCAGTCCCCATCTCGATCCCCTTCAGCCCATCTCCGGCTGTTCCCTATTCCCTGTTCCCTATTCCCTATTCCCTGTTCCCTATTCCCTGTCTTCACCGCACCGTTCCCACCGGACGCAGACGAATCTCCGGAGGAATCTCCCCGGCCGAGACCACTGCCAGGCGAGGCAGAAACGGCTCCAGCCAGCGCTTGACGAAATAGCGGGCCGGACTTGGAACGAGAAGCACGGGAAGTGCCGCGGCCGAGGAGGCGGGGATAAGACGCCTCAAAGAATCGGTCAGGCGCCGGACCACCGGCGTTCCCGGCACGGCGCCGGCAGTCAGCATCCGCTGGCTGATTTCGGGCGAAAGCGTGGCCAGAATCTCCTCTTCCAGCTCCCCATCGAGCAGCAGCGCGGGCAACTGGCCATCCCCGTCGACCAGCGGCTGGACGAGCCTCCGGCCCAGCGCCTGGCGCGCGGCCTCGACCAGCGAAACCACGCTCTTGCTTGCCGGAGCGGTTTCCAGAAGCGCTTCCAGAATCGCGCCCAGGTCGAGAATCGAAACCCGCTCCCGCAGCAGTTGCTCCAACACCCGTTCCACCTCGCCCAGCGAGAGCAGCTTGGGCACCAGCTCCTCCATCAATTTCGGATGGCTCTCGTTCAGCGCGTCCATCAGGCGCTTGGTCTCGGCCCGGCCCAGCAGTTCGTACGCATGCCGGCGGATCAGCTCTCCCAGATGCGTGGTGATGACCGTGACCGCGTCCACCACCGAATAGCCGGCGGCGTTGGCCTGGTCTTCCAGAGCCGGAGCAATCCAGATCGCCGGAACCCCGAAGGCCGGCTCCCGCGTCTCCTTGCCGGCCAGCGGACGGCGGTTGGGTTCGCCCGAAACGGCCAGCAGTTGCCCTCCCTCGGTCTGCCATCGGCCAATCTCCATCCCGCGCAGGCTGAACAGATACTCGCGCGGCTTCAGGCGCAGGTTGTCGCTGATGTGCACCGGAGGCACCAGAAAGCCCATCTCCGCCGAAAGATGGCGTCTGAGCGCGCGCACCCTGCTCAGCAGTTGACCGCCCTGCTTTTCGTCCACCAGCGGAATCAGCTGGAAGCCAATCTCCAGCGTCAGATCTTCCAGGCGCAGCAGTTGCGCCAGGTCGGAGTTCTGGGCCTCGCCGGCCTTCTTCTTCTCGGCCGCCCCCGCCTCGACCGTAGCGGCCAGCGGGGTGTGCGCCGTCACGCGCCGCCCGGCCAGAAACAGCATTCCCGCCACCGTCAGAAAGGCCAGCTTGGGCAGCCCCGGAATCAGGCACATCACCCCGCAAACCAGGCTGGCAATGTAGAAAGTGGTGGGCTTGGACATCAGTTGCTGATGAATCTCGGTGCCCAGCAGGCCAGCCGAATTGGCCCGCGTCAGCGTGATGCCGCAGGCAATCGAGACCAGCAGCGAGGGAATGATGGTGACCAGGCCGTCGCCCACCGTCAGAATCGTGTACGTCCGCGCGGCCTCGCCCAGCTCGACGCCCTGCTGCAATGTTCCGATCAGCAACCCGGCGATGATGTTGATGCCGGTGATCAGAATCGTAGCCAGCGAATCCCGCTGGTTGAAGCGCGCCGCCCCGTCCATCGCTCCGTAGAACTCCGCTTCGCGGGCTATCGCCTGCCGCCGCCTTCGCGCCTCCTGCTCGTCGATCAGGCCGGCGTTCATGTCGGCGTCGATGG
>Ga0326727_10003190_pt1 | contig 53235 bp, 42 predicted proteins | sample MB2enrmetagenome_FD_207643 | JGI IMG/M metagenome (GOLD analysis project Ga0326727, IMG submission 207643) | Lab enriched peat soil microbial communities from McLean, Ithaca, NY, United States - MB29MY | ecosystem: Environmental > Terrestrial > Soil > Wetlands > Peat | place: USA: New York...
CGTCGCCCCAGGGAACTTCTTCGACAGCCACAATGCCGCAGCGGCGACAGTTGACGCGCCGCATGGTGTACAGAAGGAAGACGAGAAACCCCCACAGGGGAATGAACTCAAAGCGCCGTTCGGCGAGCTGGTCGTAACCGGGCGCCGGCAAATGGCAGCACGAGCAGACTGCAGCCGAACCCTTGCGCGGTCGCACGGCCACTTCGATACTCTTCTTGTCGGCACTGAAGTAGGCGTGCTGGTAGACAAAACCTCGGAAACGATGGCAGCGGTTTAGAATCGTGATCAGTTCCATGGCGCGGAAGCGGGCGGCGCCGAATCTCTAACATAAACCGCTCCAGACCCGCGAGCAGCGGGATCGATAAACGCTTCGCGACTACACGTGGGCTACCCGCGCGCCAGCTCCTAATGCGGGCGGTTTCAAATGCAGCCGAAGCGCCGTCCGTGGGCGCGTGACGAGCAGATTGGCTCCGACTGCGACGCTCGCACTACCGTCTTACAAAGGGTCCCTTGCGCAACCACGACGGCGCAGTATACTCGTGAGGGCGGGGCGTGGAATGGCAAGGCACGGAGTGGTAAGGCAAGCCACTGCCCCGCTTCGCTTTTCGCGTTTTCAGTCCCGAAAGGGTTAAGTTTTGCAACACGACAGGCGCGGCGCAATTTGTTTTTTGACGAGCACGCACGTGCAGGCAGCCTAGAGGGCCTTTGCGCAACGAAACGAAACCACCGGGTGATGGGGGCTTCCCGGCCCGCCACTTCGACCCGTAGCCGGGCGCTTACGCCGGCAGCAGCCGGTAGGCGCCGCGATCGTGTACCCTAATCCGCGGCGTCCGCATGGTCGGCCGAACAACATTCTGCCAGTCCGCGGGAAGTGTTTCCAGCCGCGCGCTGTCCACAATCGCCAGATCGGCGTCGCGGCAGCTCTCGGCCAGCGCTGGCGCGGCCCCATTGTGGATCCACACGGCGTGGCCGATCGTCTCGAGGCCCATCAGCAGGCCAAAGAAAGGAATAGAGCGGGCCGCATCCTGTAGGGTCGGCTTCTGCGCCATAGTCCAGGAAGTGTCCGCGATCACGGCCACGTTGCGCGGCGGTTCCGAGGGCAGCAGCCGCTCGACTGCCGCCACCCATTCCGTCGGCACGGTCTCCTTCTCCCCCGCCGTTATCGCCATTTGTCGCCCATCCGGACCCACAATAACCAACTGCCGTCCGGCCGCGCGAATGCGCACCGTAGCCAAAAGAGCCGCCCACCCCGCCGCGTCCGGCGACAGGCTGTCCGAAAAATCCGGCTTCGCCGAAAGCCGGATCGGCAGCCGCCTTTCCACGATCAGCTTCATCACCGGGATCGCCGCCGCCGGCGCTTCGCCCGCGGCATTTTCGCGGTAATACCATACCTGCGTACCGCCGTTCGGCGCAGCGTCCATGGCCTGAGCCAGCGCTTCCAGGGTCACCGGATTCCCGTCCAGAAGCACCGTCCCATTCGCCAGAACGCTCACCTTTAGAACCGTCGCCATGTCTTCGATCATTTCACACAAACCTGTTCTCCGTCCGAACGGATGAAGTACGTGACGGCCCATGCGTCGCTTCCAACTCCGCACCCTTTGACATTTTCAATTGATTAACGTGGCGTAATTCCCGCTAAGCGGTCTTGAGCTCTTCCGGGAAACTGGCGTTTCGAAACTGGTAGGTTTTGCGACGCGCGGCGACGCCGATGAAATCAGCCCTCTCAGAGGCTCATAATTCAGTCTCAAAACCGAATGCACGTCGTAGAGCTGGGCCACAAGGTTTCCTCAGCGGGGCTGAGCAGGCTGCACGGTCGCCATCCCGTCGAAAATCGCAAATCTCTGTCTCAATAAAGAGGCTGCGAGTTCGGTTCTGACGGTGGCGCCGGGCCGTGAACACCGCGCAACCCGATCGTTATGAGTTCGGGATACATCCACTGTAACGGTGTAGCGTTTACCGAGGGGTCAAACTGGTTCGGAAAGGTAACTGGCCACGAAAACAAGCGGCCCAGCATCCCGCGAGCCGAGCTTTCCCGGCACTGTTCGACCGTTGAGTGACCCACAGATTCCTCTGACGAGGCCACATAGATTACAGCCGGTAAACCCTCCAGCGCTACTCGCGGGCAATGTGGGCAGCGCGCCGGACCCGGCTGCCACAGGCCGGCAATTGCTCTGCCATACGTTGTCACGCTATGGTTTGCAGGCGGCCGAATCGGGCGCGGGCGGCCGGTTGCAAGCCGAAGCGGCTTGGGGGAGAATCGAAACCGACGATGACTTCACCTCAAGCCAGTCCATTCATTCTCAATCTGGATAGCCCCCAGGCGATACTCGAGCGGGTAGGCGGCAAGGGTGCATCGCTCGCGCGCATGCTGGCGGCTGGCCTGCCCGTTCCGCCCGGCTTTCACATCACCACCGACGCCTATCGCCGCTTCGTGAATGAGAACGATCTCGGCGGCAGTATTCTGTCCGCTGCGGCGCAGGCACAAGTCAACGACCCCGCCATGCTAGACCGCGCCTCAGCGCAGATTCAATCGCTCTTCGCGCAAGGCACAATGCCTGGCGACATCGCCGGGATGATAAGACAATGGTACGGCGAGCTGGGCGCCGGGATTCCCGTGGCGGTGCGTTCGTCGGCGACGGCGGAAGATCTGCCGGGCATGTCGTTCGCGGGCCAACTGGATTCCTACCTCAACGTGCGCGGCGGCGATGACGTGATCGACGCGGTCAGACGGTGCTGGGCGTCGCTGTGGACGGGGCGCGCGATCGGCTACCGGCGGCGGCAGGGGATCCGGCCGGAAGACGTCAGCATGGCCGTCGTGGTGCAGCAGCTTGTTGCAGCCGAAGTTGCAGGCGTGGTGTTCACCGCGAATCCGGTGACGGGCGCGCGCGACGAACTGATGATCAACGCGGCATGGGGCTTGGGCGAGGCGATCGTCAGTGGCCGCGTTACGCCGGACATGATCGTCATCGACAAACACACGGGCGCGACTGTATCGCGGGAAATCGCCGGCAAAGACGTGATGACGGTGCGACTGGAGTCGGGTACGCGCGAAGAGCCGGTCCCGGCCGAAAAACGCCGGCGGGCCGCGCTGGAGCCGGCACAAGCCTCGGAACTGGCGCGCCTGGGCGTGAAGATCGAGCGGCTCTACGGCCAGCCGATGGACATTGAATGGGCCATGTGCGATGGGCGGATCTTCATTGTGCAGGCGCGGCCGGTTACGGCGCTGCCCGAATCGCGCGCAGCGCTCGAATGGAAGGTCCCGCGAAAGGGTGGGCGATACTTCCGGACCAGCGTGGCGGAATTGCTGCCCGATCCGCTGTCACCATTGTTCGCCACCCTCGCCTTGCCGCTGTGGGAAGAGGCGACGCAGAAAGTTATGGTGCAGGCGATGGGGCTCCAGCGCGACTCGTTTGCGGTCCTCACGATCCATGGGTATGTCTATTACGAAATGGCGTTGAGTGCGTGGCAATCGGCGCGGTTGCTTTTTGCATTGACGGTGCGGGGAAGCAGGATGGTCGGGATGCTGCGCACGGCGCGGACGCTGTGGGCCGATGAAGCGCAGCCGCGCTATGCGAACGTGACCAGCGAGTGGGCCGGGCGCGACCCGGCCGCGACGCCCGCACTGGAACTGCTCGCCGGCGCGCACCAGATCGTGAAGGCGGCTGCAAGCTACTACGTGAGCGTCCAATTCGTCCTGGCGGTTGCAAATCTGAGCGAAGCCATTTTTGCAGGCGTGTACAACAGGCTCATCAGGCGCAAGAGCGACCCGCCCGCACTGACTTTCCTGCTGGGTTTCGATAGCACGCCGATCCGTGCCGAGAAGTCGCTCTACGATCTCGCGATGTGGGCGCGCAGCGAAGAGGAACTCGCCGGATACCTTGCGCGGACCAGCGGCAAGGACATTGCGGCGGCATACCAATCGCAATCGGCGCCTATAGCCTGCGCGGAGAGCTGGCGGGAATTCAGCGGACGCTTCACAACACATCTGAATCGTTTTGGTCACGCCGTATATGACCTGGATTTCGCCAAGAGCGTCCCCGCCGAGGCTCCGGCGGCGCTGCTCGAAACGCTCAAGTACTTTGTTGCGGGGCAAGGCCGCAACCCGTACGAGCGGCAAGCGGCGGCAGCGGCGGCGCGGGAGCAGGCCGCCGAATCGTTGCTCGCGCGCCTGCGCGGGCTGCGCCTGCGGTTGTTCAGGCGCTTGCTCGGCTGGGCCCAACGTTGGGCGCCGCTGCGCGAGGATGCGCTGGCGGGCGTCGGCCTGGGATGGCCCGTGCTGCGCCGCATGTTGCGCCAAGCAGGACGCCGCATGGTTGCGGCTGGCGCAATGGCGGAATGCGACGAGGTGTTTTGGCTGAAGTGGGAAGAGGTAATGGCGGCAGCGCGCTTACTCGATGCCGGTCAGCCCGCGGAGGATTATCGCGGCGCGATCGCGGAGCGGCGCGAGACCTGGCGGCGGCTTCACGGTGTCACGCCGCCGGTCGTTTTGCCGGTTAAGGGGGGCGCCCGGTTCTTCGCTGTGGACCTCAGCCGCTGGATGCCCGTGCGCACCAGCCAGGCGGCAGGCAACACCATCAGAGGAATCGGCGCCAGCCCTGGGAGGGTGACGGGCGCAGCCTGTGTGATTCACGGTCCTGAAGAGTTCGACCGGATGAAGTCGGGCGAAATTCTTGTCGCCAACATCACCACGCCGGCATGGACGCCGCTGTTCGCGATGGCGTCGGGCATCGTTACGGATGTAGGCGGCCCGCTGAGCCACAGCTCGATTGTGGCGCGTGAATATGGCGTGCCCGCGGTGCTGGGAACCGGCGTGGCCACCCACCGCATCCGCAGCGCGCAGCACATCACGGTGGACGGCGACGCCGGCATCGTGACGTTGGGTGAATGATATCCGTTGCCTCAAGAAGCCAGGCCATCGGGCCCATCCATTCCTGCCCTGCTCAAAAGCCGCCCGGCGGCCGCCTTGCACGGGGCAAGCTACCAATACTGAACCATGACGATTGCGCTGGGCTGCCCGATAGCGTTTCGCTTACAAAGCCGCGACCGTCACTTCTTCAAGGTGATCAGCCGGTCTTCCCGTGGAAACGTCTCCACCACAATGTCCTTGTAGAGCACTTCCTGCGGTCCGTTGAAACCGTGAAGTTGGATGCCGATGGGACCAACCTTGACTCGCTTCGGGTCGGGCTCCCGCCACTCCATGACTTCCACGCCATTGAAGGCAGAACGTACGCAATTGCCCTGGGCCAGAATCTCCACCTTCACCCATTCGTGCTGGCTGGCGACTGTTTCCGATGTCGGCCTGTAAACTCTAAGCGCCCTGGCTTCGATATAGTCCCACATGCTCGGGAGGGGGAAGATCACCAGCGGCCCGCGCGTAAACCACTTGTTGGCGTCTTGTTCGACGATTTCCCCCCAAAAGGCGACACCGGCGTGATTTTCGGATTCCACCATTCTGGATGACAGCGTGAGCCGGAAATCGGAGTAACTGTCCGCGGTGAACAGGAAGCTGGTAGGCACTCTGCCGGTGGACTTTCCGGCGATGGCGCCATCCTTCACCGACCACCAATCGAGATTGCCCCGCCAGCCAGTAAGAGTCTTGCCGTCGAAGAGTGTTTTCGTCACGCTCGTGCCGGCCCGCGGCGGCGCCAGCGGGATGGCTTCCAATTCAGCCGAAGTGAAGGGCGTCGTGGGCGGACGCGGCGGCGGAACCGCGGCCTGTTGACCCCATAGCAGACCTGCCGCCACACTCAAGCCAGCGGCTGCTCCCAAGAACGAGAATGTCGCAGTTGTTCTCATCCGATTAGTATAGGGCGATGGACGGCGCGGTGCGGGCGGGCCGCCGCGAACGGCGGGGTTTTCGCCGGGCGAGACTTCGCGCATCGCTTCATAAAACGGGCTCTTGGCCCCGTTCGTGTTGTCTTTCGGCGGCCAGACGTAGCCGCGGCCATCGCCGAGCGGTGGTCTACGAGTACGTCACCATATTCTCGAACAGCGGACTCAGCTTCCGGGATGGTATTCGCGCTCGGTGTGCCCTTTGAGTTGCGCGGGGTAGAAGTAAACCTCCCGCAAGTCGCCGCTGGCGTAGCGCCTGGCTTCATCGTTGAAGTGCCGGGACGCCGGATTGCCGCTCTCTCCGCCGGCCGTCACCGCTTTCGCGCGCACGGTTTTCCCGAACTCGACCACCGCCACGAAGCTGTTGCCGCTGGTGCCATACCACTTCTTGGTCCCCGGGTAGGGGCGCGCTCCGAAAGAGGCCAGCGAGCCCCAAAACGCCGAAGGGAAGCCCACCGGAATGCTCGGCCAGGCGTCGTCGAACCGCGGCGCGATGTCGTCGTTCAGGCGCTGGAATCGATTGATATCGCCCCAGGGTGTTTTCCAACTGCCGAAATCGGCCGCGAGCCGGCCGGACGCGGTCACCAGCGCCACCAGGAGTTGCTCTGCGGGCACGTTGCCGAAAGAATCGTCAGACCGGGCCGCGCCTCTCGCACCGCCCCCACTTCGCCGGACATCCTCGGCCCAGTAGATCGCGAGCGACGTCGGGACAGAGTCCGTTCCCCAGCGGAGATCCCACCTGCGCAGGAGGGCTATCTGCTCGGCCGTTTTGGCCTTCAGGGGGTCGGCGTCGGGAGTCGCGTCCCACGCTTTGATCAGCGCCGGGATGGGTCTTTCAAACCACGTGAGGTAGGTGTCGTACGCCGCGGCAACCAGGGAGTCGAGCGTGAAATCCTGCTTGTTCCGGAGGACCCGGATGGCGTGCAGCCCGCGCGCGGATTCTCCGCCGGTCTCGACATAGACGGGGTAGTCTTCCTTCTTCAGGCTGTTGGGCCCGGCCGCGGACCATGGCCAGTCATTGGCGTTGTAGAGCCAGCCGCTCTTGGGGTTCAGCAGGTGCGGCGTCTCGTCCACTTCCAGAAGTCCCTTCCACTCCGTCGCCGGATTGCTGCCATCCACCGGTCTGGTCCAATCGAAGCTGGCATCGCGCCGCGGAATGAAGTTGCCGTGGAAGTAGGCGATGTCCCCGTCGGCATCGGCGAAGATGGTGTTGTTCGACGAGTTGGCTTTCAGTTCCATGGTCTGCCGGTAGGAACTGTAATCCCTGGCCTTGGTGCGCGTGTAGGACTGAATCAGCGCCTTGATGGGCTCGCGCATCATCCGGATGGCCACCCACTTGCCGTTTGCCTCGCGAATGATGGGCCCGTGATGCGTGCGATAGACGGTGAATTTCTTTTCGGCTATCCCGCGATCGGTCTTGTACGAGACCGCGATCTGGGCCGTCGCCATGGGACGCTCCTCGCTTCCGAACCTGTAGTAGTAGCGATCTCCCTTCTTGATGACCGTTTCGAGATACTCATCGACCGCATCCACGCCGCTCGAAGTGTGCATCCAGCCGGCGCGTTCGTTGAACCCCTGGTAGATGAAGAACTGGCCCCACGTCACGGCTCCGTAGGCATTCAATCCTTCGTCGCTGGTCATCTGAAGCTCGCTCCGGAAGTAGAACGAAGTGTGGGGATTGATCAGCAGCAGCGCGTGATGGTCAACCGTGTTCGAGGGTGCGATGGCGGCGCCGTTCGATCCGCCGGGCTCCGGCTCGTACGCCGGGGCAGCAGCCTCCCGGCTCACGCGAGTTCCGCTGTAGAACGCCTCAAGCTGGCTGAGGTTGACCCTGTCGATGTCGCCGCCGATGGGAACGCTCCCTTCGGTAAATGAAAGCGCCATCCAGGGCTCGAATTGCCGGATCACTCGCGGTTTCACCTCGGGGTGCTTGTAGAGGTAGTAATTCAGCCCGTCGGCGAACGCGTTCATGAGCCTCTGCAGCCAAGCCGGGCTGGCCGCGTAATCCTTCTTCAGCTCTGCGGGGTCGATGAAGAGCTTCATCCGCAGATCCTGGTAGATCCCCGGCTCGCCCTCCGTTTCCGCTAGGCGCCCCAGCAGGAGGATGTAGTTCGTCTCGACGCGGTTGAAATCGTCTTCGGCCTGGGCGTACTCCATGCCGAAGACCGCGTCGGCGTCGGTTCTTCCGTGGACGTGCGCGATGCCCCAATCGTCGCGGACGATGGTGACGCTCGCGGCCTCTCGCTCCCACCGCGCGAGTTCCGGGGCTGTGGCAGCCTGGGAGGCGAGAGAGGCGGATATCACCGGCAGGATTAGAAGAAGTCTCGGAAGGGAGAGCTTGGTTCGCATGAGGTAACCCTTCTGCATTTGCGCCGATGCGTCTGGGGCGTTCAGCCTTGAGACCAGTAACACACCTATTGCTTGTCGGGCCAACGGGCAGAGATTTGCATCCTGCCTCAGAAGACGGCGGCCCGATTTGCCATTTCAATCCTAACACGCACTACTCCCGCGAAATGCCGGCAACAAAACCACGCCTGTCGCGCGCGTTGGGCAAGCTGGGGCGTCCAAACCGCGCCGGGAGAGGGCAGGGCTGCCAGCCCGATGAAGGGCGCGCCCAAGGGCCCGAAAGCCGCCCAGGGCAAAGCCCCGGGCAGCCGCGCCGAAAAATGCCGCCAACCCGCCGAGCCGCTTTTAGGATTCTCCGCGCCTCGACGAGGCGGATCGGTGTAGAATCGAAGGCGGCCAGGTAATCGGGGACGCCAATGCGGCTTTTCCGGGAGAACGGCGCGCCCCGAAGCGGTCCAACACCGGCGCCGCGACTTTCCCGCCCCCTTTGAAAGGCGGCAACGCGGGTTCGTTGGACACGAGATTCCAAAATGAAAAGACAGATCGGGAAACGAGGAGGTTGACGATGCTACGTAAATGCGTCGGGTTGTCGCTCATGTTGTTCGCCGCTGCTTCCATTGCGCTGGCGCAAGGCAAGCCAATTCCCCAAATAGTCAAGCAGGCCTCCAAGTACACCTTTCTTGTCGATGGGAAGCCTTTTCTTATGCTGGGGGGACAGGTCGATAACTTCAGCTCCTGGCTGCCGGGGCCGTCATACCATAACATTGAGCCCATTCCGGATGAGATCGCAAAGGTGTTGCCGGGTTTCAAGTCGTACAACGCCAACACCATCGAATTTCCAGTCCACTGGGGGTACATAGAACCCAGAGAAGGTGAGTTTGACTTCGCCGGGTTCGACCAGATCGTTCGCGACATTCGCGTGCACGCTCTAAGGGCGGTTGTGCTCTGGTTCGGCACGTGGAAGGGCGGCGACGACACGTTTCAGCCCGACTGGGTAAGGCGCAACCCCGGGCGTTTTCCACTTGCGCTGGATGAGGACGGAAAAGCGTTGCGGACGCTTACACCGCTCGGCGCGGCGACTCTGGAAGCCGATCGCAAGGCTTTCGCAGCCTTGATGAAGCACCTCCGGGAACTCGACGAAAACGATCGGACCGTAATTTTGGTGCAGGTCGAGAACGAGGCTGGGATCTTAGGGGCCGCTCGCGACCACTCTCCGGAAGCCAACAAGCTGTTCCATGGGCCTGTTCCGGAAGAGTTCGCGACGGCTCTCAAGAAACAGCCCGGAACCTGGGCACAGGTCTTCGGCCGCCAGTTCGCTGAAGAGGCTTTCACGACTTACTACATGGCCAGGTACATCAACTCAGTCGCCCAGGCCGGGAAGGACGCCTATCCTCTCCCGCTGTGTTTGAACGTCTGGATGGGTGGGCCCGGCACCAACGCCTTCGGCCGTCCGGGCGACAGCTACCCAAGTGGCGGCGGTCAACCGCACACGCTGGATTTGTGGAAGGCAGCCGCTCCGGCCATCGATGTCATCGCTCCCGATATCTATGACCGCTCCGCTGTCAACTATCGGAGAATCCTCGCCGATTACGCCCGCCCCGACAACCCGCTGCTGCTGGTGGAGACTGGCGAGGGAAAGGAGTACGCACGGTACTGCTTCATGGCCATCGGCGAATACTCGGCGATCGGATTCGCGCAGTTCGGAGTGGGGATCAAGGAATACGGAACGACCCCGGAGGGTGAGTTCGGCCCCCAGTTCGCGGACGTGGCGGCGGATTACCGCCTGCTGCGGAACGCGGCTCCCGTGATTGCGGAACTGCAAGGGACGAAGAAGCTGCAGTCTGCAATCGAGGAGGAGTACATCGCGAGCCGTCTGCTCTCCTTCGACCGTTACGATGTGCAGGTGAGGTTCCCTCCCGCCATGGGCAGGCAATACGGTTGGGGCGAGCCCAGGCCACTGACCATCCCTTCGGGCCGCGCGCTGTTCGCCCAGGTGCAGCCGGATGAGTTCCTGATCCTGGGATTCGACAGCACCATCGACTTCCGGCCGCCTGTGACCTCGGGCCATAAAGAAGCCCGGTTCGTGCAGATCGAGGAAGGTCGCTACGACGGCGGCGTCTGGACCCCGATCAGGTTTCAACCGGGCGTCTCCGCCAAGTCTCCCGCCCGCGGCCTGGCGCTGCCGAAAGAAGGGGCCATGCTCCGGGTGAAGCTCGCGTGGGACTGAGACCCGGTATCGAAACCGGCCTGTACTGACTTCGGGTCCGGCGCAGGCCGCCCAACGGCGCTCAGCGGTAGCGGTACAGCGTGAAGCGCTGGATGCCCATGTTTCGCAGGTCCAGATACTGCCCCTGCTCGGTGTCATCCCCGGCGAGCCGGCGGCCGGGAACCCAACGGCCGTTCACGAAGGCGCCTTCTTCCACGGTGGCCAGCCCGGCGAGCGGGAGCCCCGGCGTGTTCGGAGAGAAGGTGACGGTTACGCCGCTGCCGGCCGCGAAGTACTCGTCGGGCCCGGTCGCAATGAACATCGCCACTGAGGACGAGGCTGGCTGCGGCGCTAGTGCCGAAGGGGCGCCGCGGCGTCTCGCCGGCCCGGCCTCCAGTGTGTAATTCCCCACCTGGATCTTCTGGGGCGGGTCGTTGGGGCCCAGCAGGACGGCGGACATCGTGCCGTTGCCCTGGTGTTGCAGAATCAGGGGCGCCAGTTGCGAAAGGAGATCGTAGCCGAACACGTCGATATTGTTACCCACCATGCTGTCGATGCCAAACGGCGAGAAGCCGATTGCGTCGTGGCGTCCGAAGGCGTAGAGCCCGCGGGCTTTGAGATCCTGCCCCGCTCCCCCCGTCTCGGCTATGAACAGCGGGTTTCCGGATTGGGCGTACCGGGCGCAAAATCCCGTGAAGTCGGGGCTGTAAATGTCGGCCGCGAACATATCGATCTGCGGCGCCCCGGCTCTCCACACGTCCATCGCGTCGGGCATGGGGCCGCCGCTTTGCCCGCCCCCATGGAGCGGCGCAGGCGCCTTCCCAAATCCCTCCTGCGGGCAGTTCGTGACCATCGGTATCGGGTATTCGGCCTTGCCCGCTTCGACTACCCGGCCGACGTAGCGAGCGAAGTACCAGGCCATGAAGATTTCCTCCGTCGGTCTGCCCTTGCCGAACACCTCTTCCCAGGTTCCCGATGTCTTGAAGCCGGCCGCCTCCCACACCTTGCGCAACTCCGGAATCAAGGTGTCCTTGTGCTGCTGAAGGTAGTCCATCAACTCCTTCGGCGCCGGCCCCTCGTAAGCTTTGTTGGCCAGGGGCGAGCGGTCGCGGGTGTCGCCCTGCATTCCCACTTCGTTCTCCACCTGGATCATGATGACGGTGTGCTCGCGGCCGTCCACTGCCTTGATGTGCCGCATCATGGCCGCATAGGCGCGCGCATCGGCGTCCCGGGTCGCATCGCCGAAGGGGCTGAGCAGCTCGATGCTCAAGCTCCCCGTGACGTGGCCGCGCGGCCCTCCGAAGACGGGCCAAGGTGTGTTGTCCCCTACCATCTGGGCGCGCGGGAACCGGCCGGAGTCCTGCTTCACCCAGTCGGGCGGGTAGCTGGATAGACCGTTTTTCCAGGTTCCGAACCATAGCAGCACCAGACGCAAGTTGTGACTCCGCGCGTCCCGGATCACGCCGTCCAGCACGCTGAAATCGAATTTGCCCTCCTCGGGTTCGATCTGGGCCCAGGAAACGCCCGCCAGAACGGTGTTGAGTTTGGACGCGACGATCTTGGCCCATATGGGCTTCATGTACTCGAGGCTGGTGGCGCTGTTGTTGTGCAGCTCCCCGGCCAGCGCCAGGAACGGCTTGCCGTCGACGACCAGTTGGGTGGCCGCGCCCCGATGCCGCAAGTGAGGGATGTCCGAAACGGAGGTGGTGGAGACCGATCTGCCTTGGCCCTGACCCGCAACCAGGGCGAGAGGGCACGCCAGAGCGGCGCAAAACAGAACTCGAAGTTTCATGATTATCTCCTTCGCGTTTTCCACAAGCTGCTTGTCCCTGAGCCAGCCGGCTCCTGTTCAGCATAACGCCGCGACCCCTTTGGCGGCCGCTCACGTCAGGCGCGCGCACTGCCCTGGAACCAATGACGACATGCTCGTGCTCAGCCGGCCTTTCGCGTGGAGCTTCTTTTAGCCGCCAATTCTGAGGGCCCAAATGGCTGAGTGGATAGTAGTTCCGCAAAGCCCTGGGCCTTGGCCCTGGTTCGCGAATCCGCTTCCTGATAGGATAGGCGGCCATGAGGATCCCAACTCTCCGCCGCCTCCCACTCGCCCTGGCCATCGTGCTGGCCGCCGCCCTCGGCTCCATCGCAACCCGTGCGCAGATGGCGCCGCCTCCGCGCTTTGACGCCGCTTCCATGGACACCTTCCTCTACGGCGCCGCCTTCTACGAAGAGTACATGCCCGAGGACCGCCTCGACAAGGACGTCGCCTTGATGCGCCAGGCCGGGATCAATGTGGTCCGCGTCGGCGAATCCACCTGGAGCCTCTGGGAGCCCGAGGACGGCCGCTTCGAGTTCGCCTGGATGGACCGCATCGTGGAACGCCTCGCAGCCGCCCACATCCGCGTCATCATGGGCACCCCCACTTACTCGATTCCGCCATGGATGTTCAAGAAGCATCCCGAAATCCTGGTAACCCGCCTGGATGGCAGCAAGGCTACTTATGGCCTGCGCCAGAACATGGACATCGCCAATCCGGATTACCTGCGCTATTCCGAGCGTGTCATCCGCAAAATCACCGGGCACTATCGCGACAATCCCGCCGTCATCGGTTACCAGATCGATAACGAGACAACTTCCAACGGCACCGCCGGCGCCAACGTGCAGGCCGGTTTCGCCGCCTATCTGCGGGATAAGTTCTCGACCGTCGAGCGCCTCAACAAGGTCTGGGGCCTGGTCTACTGGGGCCAAAGCCTCCACGACTGGAGCGAGCTTCCTCCCCGCGACGGCATTCTGAACCCGGGCTGGAAACTGGAGTGGGACCGCTACCAGGACTCGCTCACCACCCGCTTCCTCGCCTGGCAGGCCGCTCTTGTCCGCGAGCAGCTTCGCCCCGATCAGTTCGTCACCCAGGATTTCGGCGGCGCCACCCGTTCCGACGTGAACGAATTCGCCGTCTCGAAACACCTGGACATCGCCGCCATCAACCCCTACCACCCGACCCAGGATCTCTACGATGGCGAAGGCTCCAGTTACGGCGGCGATTTTGCGCGCTCGCTCAAGCGGACCAACTACCTGGTCACCGAGATCAACGCCCAGACCATCGGCTGGGATTCGCGCACCCAGTTTCCGCCCTACGACGGGCAACTCCGCCAGGACGTTTTCCTGATGGCCTCAACCGGCGCCAACATGGTGGAGTACTGGCACTGGCACTCGCTGCACTACGGCCAGGAGACTTACTGGAAGGGCGTTCTGGCGCACGATCTGGAACCGGGCCGCGCCTATGCCGAGGTGGCGCGCACGGCGCACGAGTTACAGCGCATCGGCCCGCGGATCGTCGACTTACAGGCATCTCACCCGGTGGCCCTCCTCTATAGCAACGATTCCCGCCGCGCCATCGGCTACATGCCCTTCCTGGTGGCTCAACCTCCCGGCGACATGCCCTGGAGCCGCCCCGGCGGCTACGAACTGGAACTGCGGCGGCTCTACGGCGCGCTCTATCGCCTCAATGTTGGGGTGGATTTCGTCTTCCCCGAGACTGCCAATCTGAGCGAGTACAAAGTGGTGGTGGTCCCGCCGCTGTATGTGGCCGGCGACGCCGTTCTCACACGCCTAGTGGATTACGCGCGCGCCGGCGGGCACCTGGTGCTGACCCTGAAGAGCGGATTCTGCGACGAGTATTCGACCGTTCGTCCCAGCATGGCTCCCGGACCGCTGCGCGAGGCCGCCGGCATTCACTACCAGGAGTTTTCCAATCTCGCCAAGCCCCTGCCGCTCAAGGGCGACCCGTTCCAGACCGGTGCCGCAAACCAGGTGAGCGATTGGGCGGAGATGCTGCTCCTCGATACGGCGAAGCCGCTGGCCTATTACGATCACCCGTTCTTCGGTAAGTATCCCGCCATCACCGAGAACCGTTTCGGCAAGGGAACTGTCACCTACCAGGGCACCGTGCTCAGCGACGCTTTACAGCAGAAACTGCTGGAACGTGTCCTCGACCAGGCGCAGTTACTCGGTCCCGACCAGAAATTGCCCGCCCGCGTCCGCGTGAAACACGGCACCAGCCGCGCTGGAAAGCCAGTCCACTATTACTTCAATTTTTCGCCGGCCTCGCAGCGGATAATCTATCCCTACGGCGCCGGGGCCGAGCTGTTGTCGAACCGTCCCGTGCCCCAAGGCGCCACGCTGGCGCTCGATGCCTGGGGCGTGGCTATCGTGGCGCAGGAGTAAGACGCCCCTGCCGCCCGCATAAGTTGTCAATCCGACACAGGAGTGGCTGCCCGCCACGGCGGCCGCGGCAGTTATCCCGGAAACCCAAGGCTTTGTCCTTCGGCCTTTCGGATGCAAGGAACGTCTGATCGAGAGGAGGACTGTGCACATGGGGAACTGGATCCGGTGCTCCGGTGTCTACACCAACATGCGTCGTGTGCTGCTGATTCTGGTTTGTTCGTTAGCCGGGCTGGCACAGCGACTGCCGCAGCAAAACCCCTTGGACCAGGCGATCCTGGCGGCCTGGCAGGCGGATAACTCCCACCTTCAGGAAGCCACCGCCGCGCGGGAACGGGCGCGCGTTCTGTTACGGAGCGTGCCGGTGGGTTCGTCCCAATTTACTGGCTGGGCTCAGCAGGTGGCGCAGCTTTACCGGAATGCGAGCCTGAACGCTCAGGCGCGGGCGGTTCTCCAGGAAGCGCTGGCCCGCACCGAATCGCTGGGAGACTCGCATCCCACCCACATCGCCATGCTGGATGCGATGGGAGAAGCCTGGCGGCAGGACGGAAACCTGCTGAAAGCCGTGGCATACCTGGAACAGGCGGCCGCGGCACAGGCAGGTGCGCCTCCGGCCGGGGCGGCGCAACCTGTTGCGCAGGGCCTCATGGCGTTCGGAAACCGCGCGTATCATACCGGTTTCGCCGACGGACGATATTTCGGAAGCGGCATTTACGTCTATGCCCGTTTGGCCGGCCTCTATCAACAGCTTGGCCGGCAGGATACCGTGGCGGCCATGGTGGCGAAGATCCGCACGCTTGCCGGGAGCGACCAATCGGCGGTGGCGCAGTTCCTCGAGCAGCAGGGTCAGCTTGAGGAAGCCGCCGCCATCTACAGATCGCTGGCCGAACAAGCCGTGAATCCGCAAGCCCAGGCGAGCGCCTGGCAATCGCTGGCGAACCTGGACGCACGCCAGGATCGCTACACCGACGCCATCGATGCAATCCAGCAAGCCATCGCGGCTGTGCAGTCGTCGTCCCAGCCAGGCGCTTCCGGCCAGGCGTTTTGGATGCGTCAGAACCTGGCCTCGTACCTGCGTAATGCCGGACTAGTCGATCAGGCCGGCCAGGTCTATCGGCAACTCGTGGAGGAGAGCCGGGGTGGGCCCCAGGAAACCCAGTTGCTGGGCGCGTATGCGGGATACCTGGCCGGAACCGAGCGCGGCGCGCAGGGCGAAAGCCTGCTAAAAGACTACCTGGCCAGCCTCCCGGACCAAAACTGGCAACAAAAGACGAACCTCCTCTACGGCCTCGCCGACCTCGCCCGAAGAAGGGGAGATCTCAAGGGCGCCGACGAGTACGACAATGCCCGCCGGGCCCTGGACCCGCAACCAACTCCGCCTCCCGCCGGGCAGTCTCGCATTGGGGATGAACTGCAGGAGGCTCAGACCGCCTTGAACCAGCAGCGCTTGGACGACGCTTTCAGACTGGCTCTCGACGCCATGGAGTCCGCGGTGCAGGCCGCCGAAGGGCAGCAGGTCCAATGGCGGGTGCCGCAAATCGCCAATACGCTCGCCACGTACCACGAAGCGGCCAAAGGCGAACGGCTCTACCAGCGTCTGCTCGACCTGGCGGCAGGCTGGAAAGCGGGCGCCATGCAGCCGCTCCTCAACGCGACGCAGAATCATGCGCATTTTCTTATGGGCCAGCGAAACCTCTGGAGCGACGTTCCCGCCGCCATCCGCCAGTACCGCGACGTTTTGGTGGAGGCCAATGGCTCCGATAGCGCCAGTCTTGTGGAGCCTTTGCGAATGGAAGTCGAGTTTGCGCGCTCCCGCTTGGAATGGCAGGAAGCCGAGGCTTTGGCTCGGGAACTGCTGGAATTCGAGGAGTCGCTCAACGGAAACACCAGCGAACCGTACCTCGGCGATCTACAGACCGCGGCCCGCGTGTTCCAGGACAGCGGCGACTCTGCCCGCGCCCTGCCGTTGTTCCGCCAGGCCATGACCCTCGCCGACCTGCTCAGCTTGCCGAACACCGGCTGGCGCCGTTCGCAAACCCGCATGGATGCGGCTTTCGCGCTGGCGCACCTGGGCCAGTTCGACGAGGCGGAGACGTTGGCACGGGAAGCGGTTGAGCTGCAGCGGACGCTGCACCTACCAGGACCACAGTGGGCGGGGCAACTGGAACAGGTTCGCCAGATGAAACAGGCCGCGGCTGCGGCAGCGGCGAACCGCGCCAACCAGTGACCGTTCCGGCCCGCGTTCCGGAAACCCGTCGGCCGTCCGGCGTGATAAAACTATAGGATGTCCGAAAGCATAGCGGTATTCGACACCACCCTGCGCGACGGTGAACAGGCTGCCGGGACCCGCCTGGGAACCCGCGAGAAACTCATGATCGCCGCGCAGTTGGCGCAGTTGAACGTCGACGTGATCGAGGCCGGTTACCCAGCGTCTTCTCCGGCCGATTTCGAATCGGTCCAGCGCATCTCGCAGGAAGTGCAAGGTCCCACGATCTGCGCTCTGTCGCGGGCCGTGGCCTCCGACATAGAGGCCTGCGGCAAAGCGTTGGCCAAAGCCGCGCGGCCCCGCATCCACACCGGTATCGGGTCGTCGGATATCCACATCCGCGGGAAGTTTCAGGATGAGCGCTACGGAAAGACCCTCGGCGAAAAGAAAGTCAAGATCCTGCGGATGGCCGTCGACGCCGTCAAGCTGGCCAGGCAGTATACCGACGACGTCGAATTCTACGCCGAAGATGCCGGCCGCGCCGATCCGGGATATCTTTTTGAGATGCTCCAGGCGGCCATCGAAGCCGGGGCTACCGTCGTGAATATCCCCGACACCACGGGCTACGCCATGCCGGAACAGTTCGGCGCGCTGATCCGGTCGATTCGCGAGAGCGTTCCGAACATCGGCCAGGCGGTCATCAGCGTGCACTGCCACGACGATCTCGGGCTGGCGGTCGCCAACACGCTCGCCGGTGTCCGCAACGGCGCGCGCCAGGTGGAAGGCACCATCAACGGGATCGGCGAAAGGGCCGGCAACGCGGCCCTGGAAGAAGTGGTGATGGCGATCCGCACGCGCGCCGATTACTTCCAGATGCACACCGGAATTGAGGCCCGCGAGTTATCCCGGACCAGCCGCCTGGTGGCGGACATGCTGGGGATGAAGGTTCCGCCCAACAAAGCGGTGGTTGGTGGCAACGCCTTCGCGCACAGTTCGGGAATCCATGTGGACGGTTTCCTGAAGGAGCGCGAGACTTACGAGATCATGTGTCCGGAAGACGTCGGCATGCTGGACAGCCGCGTGGTCCTGACCGCGCGCACCGGGCGCCACGGCTTGGCCGACCGCCTGCAGAAGCTGGGATACAACCTCTCGCAACAGGAACTGGAGCAGGCTTACCACCGATTCCTGGTAGTGGCGGATAAGAAGCAGGAGGTGTTTGACGAGGATCTCGTGGCCATCCTTCACGACGAGTTCCATCCCGTGCCGGAGACTTACCAGCTCGATTACATCCATATCTACAGCGGCACGTCCGCCATCCCCACGGCGACCGTGCGGCTGCGCGTGCCGGATGGCATACGCGAAGGCGCGGCCATCGGAGACGGGCCGGTGGACGCTACCTGCAAGGCCATCGCGGCGGTGACCAGGACTTCCGCCAAACTCGCCCGGTACGAGATCCGCGCGGTGACCAGCGGCACGGAAGCGATGGGCGAGGTCACCATGCAACTCGAAGAGGATGGCCGCCGGGTGATGGGGCGCGGCGCTTCGACCGATGTAATCGAGGCCAGCGCCAAAGCCTACATCGACGGCCTGAACAAGCTTGCCAGCCTGGGGTTGAAGCCGCGGGAGTAAGTCGCGCGGGCGCGCATTCGACTGCGGCGTGCGCGAAAAGCCGGGCCGCGGCGCGCCGCATTTCGGATCGAAATGCGTTATCGTCTTATCCCAAGAGGAGTTTCCTGCATGCTCAGTTTTCGCCCGCTCGCCGCGATGTGCCTGATGCCGCTTTCGATAGCCTCCCAGACTTCCGCGCCGGACGCCGTCAACGACTGGGTCCGCGCCAGCGCCATCCGGCTTGCGACGCCCGTCGCCGGCCACGGCTTCGATGACATGCAGCCGCTCAAGAAAGTGGTGGGCGACGCGCGCATCGTGGCGCTCGGCGAGGCCACGCACGGCACGCGCGAATTCTTCCAGCTTAAGCACCGCATGCTGGAGTTTTTCGCTACTCAAATGGGCTTCACCATCTTCTCGATCGAAGCCAACATGCCGGAGGCCTACCGGCTGAACGATTTCGTCCTCAACGGCCAGGGCGATCCGGCGAAGCTCATCAAGGGCATGTACTTCTGGACCTGGGACACCGAGGAAGTGCTCGACATGGTGCTTTGGATGCGCGACTTCAACAAGTCCGGCAAGGGGCGGGTGGAGTTCACCGGCTTCGACATGCAAACTCCCAACGTGGCCAACCAGATTGTCCGCGACTTCGTGGCCAAGGCCGACCCGGAGTATGCGCCGGCTCTGGCCCGCGCTTCCGAGCTTGCGCTGGCGCCTGCGCTCGTTCCGCAGGCGGCCTTCGGCACGGCCAGCGGCACGTTTCCGCCGGAGCCCGCGCTGGGCAAGACCATCCGGTTTAGCGGATACATCAAGACCGAGAACGTTTCCGGGTATGCCGGCTTCTGGTGGCGCGCCGACGCCAGGAATCAGCCGGCCGCGTTCGCCAATCTGGGGGATGCCGCGCCGAAGGGCACCACCGATTGGCATCGCTACCAATTGGAACTTTCCGTGCCCGCCAAAACCAACGCCATCTATTTCGGACCGCTCCTGGCCGGCTCCGGCACCGCCTGGTTCGACGACCTCCAGGTGGAGATCGACGGCCAGCCTTACGCCAGCGACGCCTACGATTTCAGCTTCGAAGGCCCCACCTTGAAGGGCCTCAGCCCGGCCATCCCCACCTATCCGACGCGGCTCGACGATCGGGTGGCGCACAGCGGAAAGCAGAGCCTGCGCATCTCGCACATTGCGACGCCGGAGAATCCCAAGGCCGTCGATCCCAAAACTGCTTCCGCCGAGTGGAGCAAGGTATTGGACCATCTGGAGGCTTCGCGCGAGCGATACCAAAAAGAAAAAGCCGCCACTGGCGACATCGAGTGGGCCATCCAGAACGCGCGCGTCGTCGAGCAGTGCATCGAGATGCGCGCCGGCCAGGCGACGCGCGACGCCAGCATGGCCGCCAACGTAAAGTGGATTGTGGATCGCTCACCGGGCGCAAAGATGGTTCTCTGGGCGCACAACGGGCACGTCGCGGCGGCCGGCAGCGAGTCGATGGGCGCGGCGCTCCGCAAGATGTACGGCAACCAGATGGTGGTCTTCGGGTTCTCTTTCAACCAGGGCTCCTTCCAGGCAATCTCGCCGAACCGCGGCCTCCGGGATTTCACGGTGCCGCCGGCGCCCGCCGGCAGCCTGGATGCCACCCTGGCGGCAAGCGGCATTCCGCTGTTCGCCCTGGACCTGCGGGCCTCGCCGAAGACCGGCCCCGTGGCCGAGTGGCTTCACGCCGGACACTCCACGCGCAGCATCGGCGCCCTGTATCCGGAGAACTCTCCCTACGCGAACATGTTGGATGTGGTGGCGCCGGAGGCATTCGACGCCCTGCTCTTCGTGGAGAAGACCACCGCTGCCCGCAGGAATGGCGGCACGGCGGACGCGGCCAGCCAGGCGATTGAGTTCAAGGCCATCGCCCCGCCCGCCGGAGATACCGGCGGCGTTACCGAATACCGCGATCCCGAGTCCGGCGTGTCCGTGAAGCTGCCCAAGGGCTGGAAGGTGGGAGCCGCATCCCGCTTTGGCGACCACGAAACCAGCGCGCGGCTGATCGACGGCGCTTCGGACGCGGGCGGACTCTATTTCAAGATGAGGCCCAACGCCGCGCGGTCGGATGAAGAGTCGTACACGCGGCTGCTTGCCAATCCGGAGTCGAAGGCCGCGGCGCGCGTGGCGGCGGGGCTTGCGGACTACCGCATCCGGCCCGGCAGCGTCGAGCGGCGCACCGTCGGCGGCCGGCCCGCGCTGAGTTGCGTCGGGGAGTTTACTCGGGGGGATGTGAAGATGGCCGAGTACCTGACCTGGGTCAGCGGAGAGAACGCCCAGGCGCTGATCTTTTCCGAAGCCGCCGGCTCTGAACTCGGCGACCTGCGGCAGCGACTCGATCCGGTCATCGAAACCCTGAAACTTCCGTAGGCGCCCTCCGCCACGGCATCTGAAGCCCCGCCGAAGCTGCTGGAGCGCGGCGCGCCCACCGGGCAGTGACGCGCGATGGGGCGGACGCTCGTCTCCGCGAACGCCGCTTCTGCGGGTCTGCGGCTGCATCGCGCTAAAATGGCTCCTGCCAATTTGCAGCCAATAACCCGCCGCCGGACCGCGATCCTTGCCATCGGCTTCGCTACCGGCCTGATCGCATCCATCGGTTACTTAAAGTGGGCCAGAACCCCGCTCGATCACGTGGACGTCTACGACGGATTCGAGACCGGCAAACTCAGCCGGATCTGGGACACCCACAGATTTGAACGCGGCGCGGTGACCATGCAATCGGAGATCGTCCGCGCCGGTCATGGAGCGGCCAAGGTGGTGGTCCACAGCCGCGACAAGTTCGAAGCTGGAATCAATGGGAATAACAACTCCGAGCGGGCGGAGCTGCTGGAAGCCAGCAAGCTGGTCTCCAGGGAGAACCGGACTTATGAGTATTCCTTCAGCATGTTCATTCCTCCGGACTTTCCCATTGTGCCGACTCGCCTGGTGCTCGCGCAGTGGAAACAGGACTGCGACGGCCACGCCCCATGCTCCGACGACAGCCCGGTAGTTGCCGTTCGTTACACTTCGGGAGTGCTGCAGATCACGCATCAGGTCGGCCGCCATCGGGTGGCTCTCTTTCAAACCGGCGAGAACCTGCGCGGTAAGTGGACCGATTTTCGATTTCGGATTCGCTTCACGCCCCACGAAGGCGGCCTGCTTCAAGCCTGGCTAAACGGCCGGCAGGTCGTGGATTACCAGGGCGTGAATGCTTATCCGGAAACTGCCGCAACCGGATACGCCAGTCCCAGCCTTTTCTATTTCAAGATGGGTTTGTATCGCGATGTTATGGCGGAGCCCATGACCATTTACATCGACGAGTACAGGAAGACGGAATTGGCCGGCGGCAGGTAGCCGAAGCGCGGGCGCAAAATCCGCCGCTTCGCCGCCCAGCCCTACCCGGTAATCCGCATGGTCCACACCGCGCTCATTTTCGGATTCTCCGCGCGCAGCAGAATGCGGAACAGGCGATCGCCCCAGGTGGAACGCAGCCGGCCATCCTCGATCTTGATCTCCTCTACGACGGGTTCGAAAGTCTGCGGATCGTAGATCACTCTCACTCTATCGCCCAGCGCCAGAATGCCCGCGCCTGGCTGTGCAACCGCGCACGGCGTCATGAGAGTCAGCGTGATCGCCTTGGCCGCTTGCTGCAAACGGAACTCATCCACCAGTTCGATTTCGTTCTTCCCGCGCAGCAGGCGGATCTTCCGGTTCCAGCGTTCCAGGTGCGCTTCCTTGGGATATGCGGCGGCCATGTTCAGGCGCAGTTCCGCCGCGTTGTCGTCGGCGTGGTACTCCACGTCGCTGGCTTGAAACTGGCGGCCGGCGGACTGCATCACGCCTTCGATGGTTGGGCAATTGTGAAACGCCGACTGCATGGTCCAGATCTCGTAACGTTGGGCGCTGAATGTCTTGGCGGTATAAGTCTCCACGCCCACGTCGATGATGGCGGGTTTGCCGTCGGCGTACACCATGAAGTTGCCCACGTCGTTGTGATTGTGGCTCTTGCCGTTGTGGCCGGCCTGCGCGGCCAGGTACAGCCCTTTCGCCGAGCCCTCGCCAACGCGCGCGGCCATCACCTGGATTCCGGGCAGCCACACATCGCGGGCCAGCGCCTGTTCGCGCGCCGCCTGGCGTAGCGCCGCCAGGTTGAAGAGCCCCGGCAACTGCCGGCCCAGGCTCTCGCCGGGAATGCCCGCCGCATCGCGAAAGAAGGCGGCAAACGCGCCGTGCTTCATCATCTGGGGGTCTTCCACGCGCTGGCCGAAGCGATAAAGCAGGCCGCCGTCGATCTCTACGCGCGCCTCCGCGTCGCCGAAGTTGGTGTACCAATCGTCGAAGATGTGCGCGCGGCAGATGTAGCGGCCGATCTCGCGCAGCAGCGGCTGGCGAAAGGCGGCGGCTGCGCCCCCGGTACAGGCTCCGTCCAGCAGTTCAAGGCAATCGAACAGGGATGCGCCGGCGCGGCCCCAATAGCCGGGACCCTCGTCGCAGCCGCCGTCGTCCGCGTAGCCGTCGAGGAAGTTGTCGAGCGAGCGGAGCGCTTTGTACACCGCCTCCTGGCGGCGCTTTTCGTCGAACTCCTCCAGCAGCGCGGCGGTGATCCAGTTGGAACAGATCCACGGCGTCCAGTTGTTGAGCGGCTTGCCGGTGAAACCCATCCAGCCGAAATCGTCCCGCGCCAGGCACGGCGAGAGAATGCGGCGGTCGATCTCCAGCCGGATGCGCTCCGGCAGCAGCTTGGAAACCGCCGCGAGCTGCGGGCCAAGCAGGTACGCCGTCCAGGCGAGCAGGCTGGCAGTTTCGCCGGCGAAAAGTTCCACGATCGGTTCGGCGACATCCGGCAGGCCCACGCCGGCATGCTGCTGCCCGAGGTGCGCCGGCAAACCCCAGAACGATTCCTCCGAGATCAGCCAGACGCCGTTCGAGATCTCGTCCGTGAAGCGGCCCTTGCCTTCGATGCATTCGGCCACCGCCAGGTCCTGCAGTTTCGTGCGGCGGCGGTCGCGGACCGCCTCATAGCGGGACCGGTTGCCGTTGCGCGCATACTCCAGAAACAGCGTGGCCGGCAAGACCTCCCAGGCGGTCTTCAACTGCCTTTCGCCGCGAGCCAGCAGCCAAACGCGGGCGTCCGCGGGCAGGGCATCCCACGCGGAGCGCTCGGCAGCCGTTGGGAACGGATGAAAGCGTTGGCGCGGCAGGAGCCCTTCGGCCACTTTGGCGGCCGGCCACACGGATGTCAGAAGATTGCGGTGCATCCCCGGCGCCGCGGCGGGCAAAAACGGCGCCGTGGCGGATCCCGCCAAAAAGGTACGTCTGCTGAACTGTGGCATGCAGACTGTTGTAGCGCATCGCGCGGGCTGCGGATGAGGGCCAAAGCGGCCCCCTACGCCGAGCGCGTTTCAGATCCGGCCAGCCGCCTGGCGCTGGCCGCGCCGGCCCACAGCGTCACCGCCAGCAGCGCCGCCAGCGCCGGGATCGCGTACATCGCCTGGCGCAGGCCGGCGGCTCTGGCGGCTTCGGGAACGGCGGCCGCGCCGGCCAGGGCGCGCGCAAAATGGTCGCTCAGGCCGCCCGTCAGCAGCGGGCCGATAGCCGCTCCCGAGAGGTACGTCACCAGCAGGTACACCGACATCGCCGCGCCGCGCATCCCCGGCCCGATCACGTCGTGGAGCGCGGCGTAGACCAGCCCATAGTAGGTCTGCAAGAGTGCGTAGCCGGTCATCGCCAGCCACAGCGCCGCGGCGGCGTGGCCGGGCGGTGCGTGGACGGCCAGTGCCAGGGGCGCAACCGCCAGCCCGGCCGCTCCCGCCGCCAGCAACATGCGCCCGCCGGGCCGGTGACGGGCGGCGCGGTCGCCGATCAGGGCCACGCTCAGCGCTCCCAGAATGCCGGCCGCGCCCGAGCCGATGCCGGTCCACAACCCGGCTTTTCCCACCGTCAGGCCGTGGGTGCGGGTGAGGAACGCCGGCAGGAAGTAGGAGAAGCTGTAGAGCGCCGAATTGACGATGGCGCCCGTCGCCGCAATCCACCAGAATGCCGGAACCCTCAGGAACGGGAACCCGGCGGCTGACGCGGCCGGTCTCACCGCGCGCGGCGGTTCCCGCAGCCGCAACAGCGCCGGCGCCAGCGCCACTGCCGGCAGCGCCGCCACGGTGAGCGCGGCTCGCCATCCCCACGCCTGGGCCACCGGGCCGCTCACCGCCAGGCTCAGCATGACGCCCACCGGCACGGCCATCATAAAGCCCGCCATGGCCCGCGCGCGCCGGTTGGCGGGGACCGCATCGCCGATCCAACTGGTGGCGGCTGGAGCGCACACCGCCTCGCCGGCGCCAACGCCCAGGCGGGAAACCAACAGCATGGCAAAGCTGTACGCCAGGGCGCCCAAGCCCGTCAGAACGGCCCACACCGTAACGCCCGCGGCCAGCAGGCGCTTGCGGCTGATGCGATCGGCCAGACGTCCCAAAGGAATGCCGGCAAGGGCATAGACGATGGTAACCAGTGTGGGGATGGCGGCCAGTTGGGTGTCGCTGAGGCGGAACTCGCGGCGCAGGGGCTCAACCAGCGCTCCCAGCGCCTGCCGGTCGTAATAATTGAGGACGTTGACCAGGAACAGGACAGCCAGGGCCGGGGCATCCGCGGAGGATGCCCAGCGCTTCACCCTCACAGTTTGATCTCGGGTTCCTTCAGGCTCTTGGGGTCGATTTCTTTGGGCGCCTTTTCGCCGGGCGTGGCAGCGCCGGGCGCGGGGCTGGAAGCCGCGTCTTCCTTGCGGACCTCCACCGATCCGCGGCTGGCGGTGACTCGCACCAGGGGCCCGTCGCCCACCTTGCCCTTCAACGTGGCAGAGTGGCCGTCGATCTCCTTGCGGATGGGGTCCCCGAAATCGTTGGTGGCGTCGCCCCGTTCGGCGGTGGCTTCCAGTTGGAACGCGGCTTTCGGAGACAGAACCAGTTCGATGCGGCCCCCTCCGGAGTGCGCTTCGATGGAAGGCATGGGCAGGCCCGGCTGCAGCTCGATGTCGCCGCGCTCGGTCTCCACTTCGATCGAGCGGGTCACCTGCTGCACGTGGATGTCGCGCGAGCGCGTCGACAGTTTCATGGGGCCGGTCACGTTGTTGGCGGTGAACTGGCCCAGGTCCATGCTGATTTCGCCGGGGATCGCCTGCACGTTCAACTCGGTGTTGCGCGCGCCCTCGAATTGCAGCGGCTTGGCCAGCTTCTTGAAACTCAGCGAGCCGTTGTAAGCGCCGCTGACGGTCACCTGGCCGTCGATGTTCTCCAGCTCGAGGTCCGAGCCTTGCCCCTGAATGTCCACCTTGCCCTTGACGTCCACGGCGCGGATGGAATCGGTGCGGCCGATTTCGATGCGTGCGTTGCCGCCCACGCCCGAAAGACGGACGTCGGCGCGGTTGGCGAACAGCTCCACGTCGCCCGAGACGCCGGAGATTTCGTAGTCGCCGCCCTGGCGGCCGCGGACTTCCACCGCCAGGCCGCGCGGCACGGTGACTTCCACCAGGTCGTCGGAGATGCGCTGGTTGCTCGGGCCGTGGTCCTGATTGGTGCGCACCAGCAGACGGTCGCCCTGGGTCACGATCTCGACGTGCGCCACCGTGTTGGCGTGGTCGGCGTCGCTGCGGCTCATGGAGCGGATCTGCCGGTGGCCGTTCACCGAAACCTGCTGGGTGTCGGCGCCGGAGACGTTGATGTTGCCGTGCGGGTTCTCGAATACCACGCGCTTGATTCCACCGGCCGGCGCGGCGACGGAGATGGGAAAGTCGTACTGTTCTCCGAACCATTCCTCGAAACCGGAGTTGTGAAAGTGGAAGCCGTATTCCCTGGCCTGCCACATGCCCATGCCCGCCACCGAAATCAGTATGATGAGCCAGATCTCGCCGCCGGAGAAGCTGCCGCGCGACTCATCGCCGCCGCGGAACAGCACTTCGACGAGCCGGATGAGACCCCAGGCTATCAGGACGAACGGCCAGTCCTGCGAGAGGATGTACCACACCGGGGCTTCAGGGTGCAGGTTGCTCCACAGGAACAGTCCGCCGATGAGCAACAGGAAGAGCGGAAAAGTCAGTGAACGTCGTCTCATAACGAAACCTCTCTAAACACCTGGCAGGCGGAAGCGCCTGTCCCACCTGCCCGCCAGCCCTCCGGCGGCAAGGTGGGACAGGCGCTTTCGCCTGTCAACCAGGCAGCCCGCCCGATCATTTCGGCTGCATGCCGCCCGGCGAGGGCCCGCCTCTATATGGGCCCTGGGAATACGCGCCCGGCGGGTAGCCACCCGGCGGCGGGGGCGCCGGCGGTTCAAAACCGCGCCGCGCCAGGCTGAGAAGGCCGAATACAATCAGCAGCACCGGCCAGGTTTGCTCGAAGCGATACTGGGTGAAGTTGTTCAGCGCGAACAGCACGCCCAAAGTGATCAGGGTGATGGGCCAGCGAACGGCGCGGATCAGCGCGTGCGGTCTAGTGTCTCTCATGGTGCGCCTCCTTTGGCGCCGCCTCGCCGCTCGACAGGCGGCTCCACAGCAGGTAGGCCCCGCCGGCGATCAGAGTCAACGGCCAGAAGCGCGCCACCCGCTCGAAGTCCACCAGTTCCAGCGTGTGCAGCAGCAGCAGAATGCCGATCAGGACCAGCGCCACCCCGGCCATCGGCACGCTGTTCTTGTGGCCGCGAAAATCGATCAGGCTCGAGTACTCGTCCACAGGCTCGCCCAGGCGGCGTTTGCGCGCCGTGTGATACGCCTCGAAGGCCATGTAGAACCACCAAGCCGCCACCATCATCCCGAACACCGGCTCCAGGTCCCGGGCGGCGTGGGAATTGGCAATGCTCATCAGGATGCCCCAGATGAAGGCGTGCACCAGGCCTTTGGCGTACTGTCCGTTGTAGATGGCGCCGACGCCCGGGATGGTGCCCAGAAAAAAGGCCAGCGCCGGCGAAACCTCGGGGGCTGCCACGGAAGCGGGGTACCCGTAGGGCGCGACAGGCGGAGGCATCCCGTGCGCGGCGGGGTCGGCGTAAGGCGGTGGGCCCGCCGGCGCTGGCGCGTGATCGGCGCAAAAGACGGTGCCGTAGGCGTCCCGGCGGCATTCTTGGCACAGCGGCTTGCCGCAATTGCGGCAGTAAGCCGTGGCGGGAATATCAGGATGGACTTGGCAATTCATATCGTACCCCTTTACTTGTGTCCCCCGGCTGAAGGGGGCTTGCTGCCCGAATCCGGAGCGGATTTCATCGGTAATTTGCGATCGTCCGCGGCCGGCCGGTCTTCGTCCTGTTGCTGCCACTTCTGAATGGTGGTCTGAATCTGGTACACGACTTTCAGATCGTCGAAAAACTTTACAGCCCGGATCCACGCGTAATCGGCCCGCGTGGTGATTCCGCTCCAAACCGCCGCGGGCCTCAGGTCGTCCGCCTTCGGCGGCTTGACCGGGCCCATAAACGTGAACAGCATGGAGACGGAAAGTACCGTCATGGCCATGCCCATGACCATGCGCGGCTGCCACACCGGACCGAGGATGGCGGCTATCCAGGAGTGCTTCTGGGACGCGGACTTCTCGACGTTCCAGGGCGCGTCGTAGAGGATGCGCGCGATCAACTCGGGCGGCGGTTCGACGGCGGCGGCGCGTTCCATGAAGGCCACCGCGGCGGCCGAATCGCGAGCCAGCGTGGCGCAGGCCGGGCACGCCTCGAGGTGGCTCTCCACCTCGGCCTTGCGGGCCGCGCCCAGCGTGCCGTCCACGTAATCGCAGATCAGGATTTCCAAGTCCGCGCAGTTCATACCGCCAGCTTCTGCTTCCGCAGCAGGCGAGCCAGTTCGGCCCGCCCCCGGTTAATGCGCGATTTCACCGTGCCCTCGGGGATTTCCAGCACATCGGCGATTTCGCGATACTCCATTTCCTGCAAATCTCTCAGAATCACCGCTTCCCGTAAATCGGGCGACAACTTCTGCAACGCCGCCTGAAGAATCTCGCTGGCCTCGCGGCCGGCCAGGGCCTGGTCGGGCCTGGAGGCGGCACTGGCGCCGGATTCCTCGATGGTCGGCAACTGCTCCTCGATCGAGTCCGTCACGCGCTCTTGGCGTGAACGGCGGTAGTGGTCGATCAGCAGGTTGCGCGTCACGCGCGCCAGCCAGGTGCCGAACGACCCCTCCGCGGAACGGAACGTCCGGATGGTTCTAAACACCCGCAGAAACACTTCCTGCGTCAGATCCTGGGCTTCCGATCCGCTGCCCGTGAAGCGGTAGCAGAGACCGTAGACCTTCCGCGTGTGCGTGCGCAGAAGATCCTCCCAGGCGGTTTCATCCCCCCGCAGGCATCTTGCTACCAGGTTCGAATCCGGGTCCAAAGTACCTTCTAGCAGATTGCGCCGTCCGGGGATAGCGGCCGGCCCGAAAGTGGCGCCCACCGTTCCATTCCCGAGTTTTCCGAAGACCAGCGTCGCGGCCGCCATGGCACTCGCTCTTTCATTAACAGAAACGAGGCTATATCATGATAGGTTCAATTTTTCCGGCGTGCCAGAGTTTTCGGGGCACTTCCGGCGGGGAGGTCGCCATTCAGCGCCAAACATGGAGATGGATAGCCGGAGTTTGTGCGGTGGCCGCCATCGCCTGGTGCATCTACCGGGTGTGGTTCGCGGCCGGAGCTTTCGATGGGAGGCTGTTCCTGGCTACCGCCGGCAAATTGCGCTGGGGGTGGGTGGCGGCCGCGCTGGCGCCCATCGCCGGAACCTACTGCGGGAGGGCGCTGCGCTGGGCGGTGTTTCTCAAGCCACTCCAGCCCCACCCGTCCTTCCGGAATCTGCTTGCAGCCACCGTGGTGGGCTTTACAGCGATTGCGCTATTCGGCCGGGCTGGCGAGTTCGTGAGGCCCTATCTGATTGCAATTAAAGAACGTGTCCCGGTGGCTTCACAGATGGCGGCGTGGCTCCTGGAGCGTTTGTTCGACGTCCTGATGGCGTTGCTGTTCTTCGCCTACGCCCTCACCCGGGTGGCCGGCCGGGGAATGCACACCGGGCCGGCGCTGACCTGGGTGCTGGCGGTGGGCGGCAGGGTGTCGGGAGCGATTGCCTTGGCGGCACTGGCGGTGCTGGTTTTCATGCGCCACCTGGCAGGGCCCATTCAGCGCCGCCTGTTGAGCGGCCTGAGGTTCCTGCCGGAGAAGCAATACACGCGGGCGGAACACCTGATCACGACTTTCGTCCAGGGAGTGGAGTCCACGCGCAGCGATGGCGCGCTGGTACTGTTGTTGGTGTATTCGGTGCTGGAGTGGGGGCTGATCGCGGCATGCTACTGGTGCCTGGCGCAGTCCTGTTCAGGGCTGATACATTTGAGCCTGGCGGACGTTATAGTGTTTGTGGGGTTCGTGTCGTTCGGCTCGACGATTCAGATTCCCGGTGTGGGTGGGGGAGTGCAGGTGGTGGTGGTGCTCGTCCTGACTGAATTGTTCAACGCGCGTCTGGAAACAGCCACGTTTTTTGCCCTCATTATTTGGTTTGTTACATTTATAGTAGTAGTTCCGGTGGGCTTGGCCATCGCTCTGAAGGAAGGTCTCAGTTGGCGCGGGCTGAGACAGATGAGCCGCGGAGAATCAAGGTGAAGTGTCCATTTTGCAATCACTTGCACGATAAGGTAGTAGACTCGCGGGAAAGCAAGGAAGGCGATGCCATCCGCCGTCGGCGAGAGTGCGCGGCTTGCGAGCGGCGCTACACCACCTACGAGCGCATCGACGAAGTTCCGTATATGGTAGTAAAAAAAGATGGCCGACGCGAGAAATTCGATCGGCAGAAGGTGTTGGGAGGGCTGCTCAAGGCCTGCGAGAAGCGGCCGGTGAGCATGGCCAAGCTCTCCGACCTGGTGAACCGGATGGAATCCAGGGTCAGCGACTCGCCAGATCGTGAAATTTCTACTACCGAAATAGGAGAATTCCTGATGGAGAGCCTGCGCGAACTCGACAAAATCGCTTACGTGCGGTTTGCATCGGTGTATCGCGATTTCCAGGACGAAGAGGCGTTCTTCAACGAATTGAAGCTTCTGATGCGCCAGAAGCTCCCCTGAACCGGGCGGAATATCGCGCCGGAGCGCCTGTACCCAACCTGCTGGTGGGGCACCGCGAGTATTTCTGCAAAAGCATGTAACCTCTATAGTTTTGAGACATCTCTCAAAATAGGACTTAACTTTAGTACGGAACGGTGTTATTATCAGGAGACATTTGAGCCCCGAATGCAGCCGTGCGTTCCGACGCAGCAGTAGTGCCAGCACGTCGAGCGTCAACCAGATTGAACCCCGTTTCCCAGACATCGAAGTCGACTATCGCGTGTTCCCTTGGGGAGGTGAGTCTTAGTGGATCAGTTTGAGGATCAGTTTTTGGCGGAAAGCCCGGATGCGCTGGGCCTCAGCTTCGAGGATGAAACCAAGTTCTTCGATCCGGAGGCGGCGCACGAGGCCGATTTTCTTCACCCACAGCCCGTGGAAGAGTCCATTTACACGGACGATCCGGTACGGGTTTACCTGCGGGAAATGGGCGCGGTTCCGCTGTTGACCCGTGAGGGCGAAGTGGATTTGGCCCGCCGCATGGAGCGCGGCAAATTGCGGATGCAGAAGGCCATCAGCCGGTCGGCCCTGGTTCAACGCGTGGTTGTGGAGTTGGCCGAGGTGTTGCGCAAAGGGGCCGTGGAACTGGAGAGCGTGGCCGACCTGGGCGACGTGGAAGAAGGTTCGCCGGCCGATCTCAAAGTTCGCGCCGATGCCGCCAAACTGTTCGCCGACGTGGCGTTGTTGCACAAGAAGCTGTCTCAGATGGAAGACAAGGTGGAAGCCACCCCTGTGGCCAGCAAGAGGCCCCGGAGACGGTTGTACGCGAAACTCAACCGGGCCAAGGTGGAAACCTCCATCGCAATTCGCCGCTGCCCATTTAAGGTCAACAAATGGAAGGAGTTTTCCCGCGAGATCGAACGCGCCGTGGAGGAGATTTCCCACCTCGACAGCGAGATCAAAAAACTGGAGACGCGCAACAATCCCATCCTTCAGCAGCGGGTTCGGGAACTGAAACGCGAGATCCGCAAGCGGGAGACCGTGGCGGGCGCTTCCCTGCCTGAATTGCGCCACACCCTGACCGTTATCCGTCACGGCGAGGCGGAAGCCGAACGCGCGAAGAAGGATCTGGTGGAGGCCAACCTCCGGCTGGTGGTTTCCGTGGCCAAGAAATACGTGAACCGCGGACTTCACCTTTTGGACCTCATCCAGGAAGGCAATATCGGCCTCATGCGTGCGGCCGACAAGTTCGAATACCGCCGCGGCTACAAGTTTTCGACTTACGCCACGTGGTGGATTCGCCAGGCCATCACCCGCGCCATCGCCGATCAGTCGCGGACCATTCGGATTCCCGTCCACATGAACGAAAGCATGAACAAGTTCCTGCGGGCCACGCGGGAGCTTGAGAAGGAACTGGGCCGAACTCCTACTAATGACGAAATTGGTCGGCGCATGGACATTCCGGTGGAGAAGGTCCAGAAGCTGAAGACCATTTCGCGCGACCCGGTTTCACTGGAAACTCCGGTTGGCCGCGACGGCGAATCGGCTTTGGGCGACCTGATCGAAGACCGCTGGGTGGGTTCGCCCGTGGATGCGGTGATCGAATCCAATGTCCGCGATGAAACCGCCGGCATCCTCAAGACCCTGTCTCCCAAGGAAGAAAAGGTCATCCGGATGCGGTTCGGAATCGGCTGCGAGCGGGAGCACACGCTGGAGGAAATCGGCCAGGAGTTCGACGTCACGCGCGAGCGCATTCGCCAGATCGAAGCCAAGGCGCTGCGGCAGTTGCGGGCTCCCGAACGTGCCCGCCGTCTGCGCGCCTTGATGGCCGCCCGCTAGTTACAGGTGTGCGCCCCGGCCGACAGGCAGGCCCGCGGATCCCCGTGACGGGCCGTGACTTTCCCTCTGGCCCTTGATTTGCTCCCGCAGGCCCCCGGGAGGAACGGCCGTCAGGGGCGGCAAAAGATAACCGGACAGGGTTGATCAGGGCTGCGCCTGGCGCCGGTCCTCCTTACCGGCGTGTGGGCAACCGAAATCGCGCCTGGACCGTCTATAATGCCTGAAGGCAGGGTTGCGCAGCGGACCCATCCCCTGCCGCCACCCCGATCTCACTAGGCCCCATGGACGAGAATCCCAGCTTGCAAAATGCGCCGCAGAAACCGCCCCGCCAAACCGTACCGGAACCTGGCGGCGGCCCGCCCCCGCAGGCTCGCTCGATGCTCTGGAGCACTCTCTCGTGGGTTCGCGACCTGGCGTTCTCCGTCCTGATCGCCATCGTGCTGATCGTATTCCTCTACCAACCGGTGAAGGTGGAAGGCACCAGCATGGAACCGGCCCTCACCGACCAGGAGCGCATCTTCATCAACAAGTTCACTTACAAGTTCGGCCTGGGTGGGATCGAGCGCGGCGACACGGTGGTCTTCATCTATCCCCACGAGCCGCGGAAATCCTACATCAAGCGGGTGATCGGGCTGCCGGGCGACCGCGTCCGCATCGTCTCCGGCGAGGTCTTTGTGAATGGCCGCGCGTTGGAAGAGGACTACGTCCCCAGGGAGTACCGGGATACGGTGTCGTGGCCGGCGGCAGCGCCCGGTGAAGCGCCGGAGGAGTGCCAGGTGCCGGCGGACCACTACTTCGTCCTGGGGGACCATCGCAGCAGTTCGAGCGACAGCCGGTCGTGGGGTTGGGTGCCGCGCGCCAACATCTACGGCAAGGCCGTGTTCATCTACTGGCCGTTCGACAAGATCGGCCGCCTGCGGTAGTTACCGCCGCAGCAGCCGCATCACCAGCGTCAGCAGCACGCTCAGCAGGAGGCAGGTGGTGATCGGGAAGTAGAACGAGTAGCCCTTACCCTGGATGCGGATATCGCCCGGCAGATGTCCCAGCCGGATGGGCAGCCGCGCTCCGAAGGTGACCAGGATTCCAGCCACCATCAGTACAATGCCGGCGGCGATCAGCAGGCGTCCCAGCAGCATACCTCTATAACGCGGCTATCTGCCCGTAAATCGGTTTCAGCGCGGGATACAGCGCCTGGTAGATTTTGTGCGCGCGCCCGTAAAACGCCGCGTCGGCGCCGGGCTCCACGGAATCCACCTCGCGGATGGCGGCGCGGCAGACCTCCCGCACGCTCGCGTAGGCGCCGGTGCCGGCCAGCGCCAACAGGGCCGCGCCGTAGGCCGAGCCTTCCTGGGTTTCGAGCGTGACCACGCGCTTGTCGAGGATGGCCGCCAGCAGGCCGCGCCAGAAGGCGCTCTGGGCGCCGCCGCCGGAAGCGCGCACGGAGTCGATCTCCACGCCCAGTTCGCCGATGATGTCCAGGCAGTCCCGCTGGCTGTAGGAAACGCCTTCGATTACCGCGCGGATGAGATCGGCGCGGGTGTGGCTGGCGGTGAGGCCGATCCAACCGCCGCGCGCGGCGGCATCCAGGTGCGGGGTGCGCTCGCCCATCAGGTACGGCAGCCAGAAGAGGCCCTGCGCGCCGGCGGGCGAAGTGGCCGCTTCGGCGGTCAGCGCGTCGTAACTCGCGCCCGGGGCCAGGCGGTTGCGGAACCATTGCAGGCTCAGCCCGGCGCCCTGCGTCACGCCCATCACGTGCCACTGGCCGGGCACCGCGTGGCAGAACGTGTGGACGCGGCCGGCGGGATCGTAGGCCACTTTCTCCATGTGCGCGAAAACCACGCCGGACGTCCCCAGCGTGCACGATACGATACCCGGCTCGACGATGCCATTCCCCACGGCGCTGGCCGCCTGGTCGCCGCCGCCGCCCACCACCGGCGTGCCTTCCTTCAAACCCGTGAGTTCGGCCACCTGGCGGGTTACGCCTCCGGTCACGTCGCTGGATTCGTAGCAGGTGGGCAGGATGTCGCGGTCCAGGCCCAGCGCGTCCATCATCTCGAACGACCAGCGGCGGTGGACCACGTCGAAGACGGCCGTGCCCGAGGCATCGGAGACCTCGGAGGCGAATTCGCCGGTGAGGCGGAGACGCACGTAGTCCTTGGGCAGCAGCATGTGGCGGACGCAATCGAAATTCTGCGGCTCGTTGTCGCGCACCCACAGCAGCTTGGGAAGGGTGAAGCCGGTGAGCACCGGGTTGGCGATGTAGCGCAGCACGGTCTCGCGGCCCACGCGCGCGTTCACGCCGTCCACCTGTTTCTGGCTGCGCTGATCGCACCAGATCAGCGAGGGGCGGATGACGCGGTGCGCGCCGTCGAGGATGACGAGCCCGTGCATCTGGCCGGAAAGCCCGATGCCCAGCACGTCCTTCCCGGCCACGCCGGCGGCCGCCAGCACGCCCCGAATGGCGGCGACGGCGGCGTCCCACCAGTTCTCGGGTCGCTGTTCGGCCCACATGGGGCGCTCCATGCGCATCTCTTCGTGGGGAGCCGTGAAACCCGCGCGGACGCCGCCGCGTTCGTCAACCAAAAGGGCGCGCGAGCCGCCGGTGCCGATATCGATTCCAAGCCACATAGACACTCAGGATATAACGCCGACGCCGAAAGATGATACAACCGGTTTTCCGGAGGTGCGCGACGTGGAATTTCCGCGCGGTTTTGTGGGACAGGTTTTCAACCTGCGGCGGGTTTCTAACCTGCCCGGCGAGCGAAGCTCGCCGGCCCGATCGCGGGTTCCCACCGGCCGCGGCCCCGGCTTGAAAACCCGCCCCACAGCACGCCCATGCTGAATCCGCTCCCGGTTGCGCCGCATTTCCGCCCGCCGCTCGACGCCGCCATCGTTCCCGCGGCACTCTGGAACCGGGCCTACCGCGCGATGGGCGCCAACCAGCCTCTGGCCATCGCGCTCGAGCGCGGCGATGGCGCAATCTCCGTCTTCCGCACCGCGGCGTTGCCGCACGAGGGCGCCTGCGCGGCGCTCAACAACCGCTACGTCGAGCGGCTGGTGAAGTTTCTGCTATGGCAAAAAGGCGGATACCGGATCGCCATTGCCGGGCCCGGAGAAATTGCCGAAGCCATCCGCCGCGCGTACTCGCCCACCGGCAGCCGCGCCTTCGACTACGAATTCATGGGCGAGCGCGTCTACGGCAAGCCGGTCGAGGTCCTCAGCGTTCCCTACGACCGCGCCCCGGACGAGCGCGAAACCGCCGCGCCCCTGGGCCGCCACCTGGATGGCTGCCGCATCGGCTTCGACCTGGGCGCGAGCGACCGCAAGTGCGCCGCCTTGTACGGGGGCCGGGTGGTGTTCAGCGAGGAAGTGCCCTGGAACCCCGGCGCGCAAACCGACCCGCAGTACCATTTCGACGGCATCCAGGATTCGCTCCGCCGCGCCGCCGCCGCGCTTCCGCGGGTGGATGCCATCGGAGGCAGCGCGGCCGGCGTGTATTTTAATAACGAAGTGCGCGTGGGATCGCTCTACCGAGGGGTGCCGCGCCACCTTTTCGACACACGCATCCGCCGCCTGTTCTTCGATCTGCGGGCGGCCTGGGGCGGCATCCCTTTCGAGGTGGTGAACGATGGCGAGGTGGCCGCGCTGGCCGGGTCGATGGCTCTGGGCGACAACGCCGTGCTGGGCATCGCCATGGGCAGCAGCCAGGCGGCCGGGTTCGTTACGCCGGCCGGCGCCATCACTACGTGGCTCAACGAACTGGCCTTCGCGCCGGTGGACTACCGCGAGGATGCCCCGGCCGACGAATGGTCGGGCGACCGCGGGGTGGGCGTGCAGTACTTTTCGCAGCAGGCGGTGGCGCGTCTGCTGGCGCCCGCCCACATCGAGCTGCCTGCCGGGATGCCGCCGGCGGAGAAACTGGAGCGCGTGCAGGCGATGATGTCCGCCGGAGACCCGCGCGCGCGCCGCATTTACGAAACTATCGGCGTGTATTTCGGCTACGCCATCGCCCACTACGCCGATTTCTACGAAGTGAAGAACCTGCTGGCGCTGGGCCGCGTCATGACCGGCGACGGCGGCGGCTTGATTCTATCCACGGCCGCCCAGGTGCTGCGCGAGGAGTTCCCAGAACTGTCCGGGCGCATCCGCATCCACATTGCCAGCGAGCGGGAAAAGCGCCACGGCCAGGCGATCGCGGCCGCCAGCCTGCCCGCCATCCCATTCCAGGAGAAACGCCCATGAACCTGCCCAAGACCGATGCCGACATCTTCGTCCCCGATGGGTTGGCGCCGCTTGAGGCGCTGGAGCGCACCACGCACCTGGCGATCGCCGCTCACCAGGACGATATCGAAATCATGGCCTACCACGGCATCGCCGAGTGCTTCGCCCAACGCGACAAGTGGTTCACGGGCGTGGTGGCGACCGATGGCGCCGGCAGCCCTCGCACGGGCATCTACGGCGAATGCACCGACGAGGAGATGCAGCGCATCCGCCTCGTCGAGCAGCGCAAGGCCGCTTATGTCGGCGCTTACGCCTGCCAGATCCAGTTGGGGTTTACTAGCGCGCAGGTGAAGGACCCGTGCGAAACCCAGGTGACCGGGAACCTGGCCGCCATCCTGCGCGCGGCGCGGCCCGACGTGGTGTACCTGCACAACCTGGCCGACAAACACGATACCCACGTGGCCGTGGCCCTCAAGGCCATCGGCGCGCTGCGCGCGGTGCGCCAGGAAACCCGTCCGAAGAAAGTATATGGCTGCGAAGTGTGGCGCGACCTGGACTGGCTGTCCGACCAGGACAAACAGCCGCTGCCGGTTTCCCAGCGGCCCAACATCGCCGCCGCGCTGCTGGGCGTTTTCGATTCGCAGGTGAGCGGCGGCAAACGCTACGACCTGGCAACCGCCGGCCGCCGCCTGGCTCACGCCACCTATTTTGCGTCGCATGGCGCCGACCAGGCAAGCGCGCTCGCCTTTGCCATGGATCTGACGCCGCTGGTGGACGATCCCGGTCTTTCCATCGCCGATTACGTCCTCGGCTTCGTGGACCGCTTTCGCGCCGATGTAGAAAGGCGGTTGCCCAAGTGACCATCGTTAGCGCCGGCGACGCCGCGAAACTGCGCGCAGTGCGGGTTCTTCTCGAGGAATACTGGGCGAGCTTCGGGTTCACGCCTTGTTTCCAGAACTTCGGAGCGGAACTGGCCGGCCTGCCGGGGGAATACGCGCCTCCCTCGGGGCGTCTCGCCATTGCCCTGGTGGATGACGAACCGGCCGGATGCGTAGCCCTGCGCCGCTTCGACGCGGAACGATGCGAAGCCAAGCGCCTGTGGGTGCGCCCGGAGTTTCGCGGGCGGGGAATCGGCCGGGCGCTGCTGGACTGGGTGATTGCCGAAGCGCGCGCGGCGGGTTACCGGGAGATGGTGGGAGACACCATGCCGGCCATGTCGATGGCGCTGGCGATGTACGACCGGTGCGGATTCGAGCGCACCGGCCCGTACGCGGAGAATCCCACGTCCGGCGCGATCTTCCTGCGCTTGAAACTGTAGATGGCCCGCTTAGCGGCCGGAAGCTTTCCGCTCGCGGCTGGCGACTTCCTCGAGGTAGGCTCTCTTGAGGCGCTCGGCCCGGTCCAGCAGCGCGCCGCAGAAATCTTCCGGCTTCAGGGCGCGAAGATCTTCGTCGGAAAGCGTCTGCAGGTGGTTGCGCCAATCCGCTTCGTGCATCGGGTTATAGAGTGTCCTCTCGATGACGGCATCGGCTCGCAGGCTGAGATCCCCCGGAACCATCACTCGACACTCGCCGTACCGCGGGACGGGCTCTGGCTCCGGGTCGGGCGGCTTGATGACGATATAGCTCGGAATTCTCGCGGCGCGCAGGGCGGCCCGCACATCAGCCGCGGAGGCGCAGCCGCCATCCCGCGAGCGGATCGAAACGGCCCAGGCGCAAGCGGCGTCTTCCAGCCAATCGGGCGGCGGAGCGTCCTCGCCGGGATCGGGATCGAACTCCGCGGCGGGATTCTCGTCCCCGGCTTCTACCTCGTCTTCGTCCTCGCCAGGCTCATCGCCCTCGTCGGCCGCGTCTTCCGCCGGGGCGGTCAAGCCCCTGCGCGCCATCTCTTCGTCGTAGATCTTCTGCGCCATTTCGACCAGTTCGCCGCGGTCGAGCGAAAGCAGTTCCTCGTCGGAGATCGAGGCGTAATAGCTGCGCAAACTCTCAGGATCGATTCGCATTCGATCACATCATAACGCGTGGCGAGCCCGCTCACTTCTTCGCCGGCGCGGCGCTTCTGGCGCTCTTCTCGTACTCCTCGACCACTTCTTTGGTGATGTCGGTGGAGTTCTCCGCATACAGCCGGGGCATATCGGACGAACTGACGTCGAGCACCACCTCGTAGCCGTGCTGCCTGGCGTACCGCACCACGACGGCCATGAGCTTCGGCCCCAGCTCGTGCAAAACCTGCCGCTGCGCCTGAGCCAGGTCGGCATCCGCCTGGGTGGTCTCCCTGTCCACTTCGTCGCCCTTCTGGTCTATCTCGTCGGCCAGTTTCCCGCGCTCCTCGTCGCTGTCGCCGCTTTTATCGAGCTTGTCCTGCAGGGCCATCAGCTCCTTGTGCTTCTGGTCGATCGCCGCTTTGCGGGGAGCGAACTGGTCGTCCAGTTTCTTCTCGGCGTTCTGGCCGTCGGTGGTCGCCACCAGCGCCTGCTCCAGGTTGACCAGCGCCACCTTGGGCGATTGTGCGAGGACAGGCGCGGCGGCGGCCAGCGCCAACAGTGCAAGTGTGTGTCTCACGAAAGGATTCCTTGATCGGGATCTTACCATGCCCCACAGTACTTGCCATCTGTGGGAATCGCGCACAACTGTGCGGCCGCAGCACGCCGCGTTGTATTCTGAACGTTGTAGGTGCGGCACGTCATGGCATGGCCCTCCACCATTACGGCGATCCTGGCGTGGGTGTGCTCGTGTACGGCGCTTACGGCCCAGGTCGCCGTCTCCGGCCGGGTGGTGGACGAGACCGGGGCGGGCGTGTCCGGGGCGCGCATCGAGGTTCTGGCTTCCGGCGCCGCCGCCGGGCTGGCAGCCTCTTCCGATCCCGCCGGGAATTTCAAGCTCACGCTGCCGGGCGCCGGGGCGTACCAGGTTCTCGCCGAACGGCAGGGCTTCTACGTCTTTCGCGCCAGGGAGCAGCGCTTCGATGCCTCTCCCAGCCAGCTCACCATCGTACTGAATCACATGCAGGAGTTCACCGAACGGGTGGACGTCACGGCTTCCCCGCCCGCCATCGACCCGCAGCAAGCGGCGGAGCGGAAGGTGGTGGACAGCGCCGAGATCGACGCGTTGCCGTATTCCGGTTCGCAGGACTATCGCAACGCCCTGAGCCTGATTGACGGCGCGGTGCGGGACAGCAACGGCGACTACCACTTCAACGGAGGCGGGGCCGGCCAGACAGCTTACTCGCTGGACGGGTTCAATATCGCCAATCCGGTGACCGGTTCGCTCGACCCGCGCATCAACGTCGATAGCGTCCAGTTCCTGAACGTGGAGACCAGCCGCGTCTCCGCCGAGAACGGACGCGGCTCCGCCGGGGCCATGGCGCTGGAGACCAAGATGGGCGACGACCGGCTCCGTTTCGGCGGCACCAATTTCATACCGGGGCTCTCTTCGGCGGGCGGCTTCCACTTGAACCACTGGACGCCCAGGCTGGAAATTTCCGGACCCATCCGCAAAGGCCGCGCCTGGTTCTACAATGGCGGCGACGTCTACTACGACAACGACACGATTCACGGCCTACCGCACGGGCAGAATCGCACCAGCGGGACGACTTTCAGCGACTTGATGCGCTTTCGCGTGGACCTGGCGCCCTCCAACGTGGCCACCGGCGGCGTGCTGTTGAACCTGTCCGACACCTCCCGCACGGGTTTGAGCGTCCTCAACCCGGCCGAAGCCACCACCGATACCCGCCAGATGCTGCTGGTGAGTTCGCTGCGCGACCAGCAGTACTTCCACGGAGGCGCGCTGCTGGAAGCCGGATTCGCGGATACGCGCGGTTTTCTGCACAGCCTGCCGCAGGGCGACGAACTGTACCAGATCACGCCCACCGGGGACCGCGGAAATTACTTCGTCGGCCGCGACCGGCATTTCTACCGCCAGCAGTTCATCGCCAACCTGTTTCTGCCAGTGCTGCACCTTGCCGGGACGCACCTGGTCAAGTTCGGGGTGGACTTCGAGCGTGAGGCGTTCCACCAGCAGACCGTCCGCCACGACTACGAACTGCTGGACGCGGACGGCAATGTCGAGCGCTACGTGACCTTCACCGGCAACCCCTATGAGCGGCGCAAGAATTTCGAGAGCGCGCAATACGTGCAGGACCACTGGACGCCGCACGAGGGGTTGACGCTGGAGGCCGGCGTTCGCGCGGAGTGGAACGAGATAGTCCGGGAGATGGAGATCGCGCCCCGGTTCTCGGTGGCCTGGTCGCCGTGGCGCGCGGGCGAGACCAAGTTCTCGGCGGGATGGGGCGTTTACTACGACGCTCTCAGCCTGGAGTCTGTCTCGGAGCAACAGGATCAGACCAGCCTGGCGACATTCTACCTGCCGGGCGGCGTGGTGATGGGACCGGTGCCCACCACCTTTCAGGCGATAGACCGCCTGCTGCGGGCGCCCTACGACCGGACGGCCAGCTTCAGCGTGGAGCGCAGGCTGCCGGGCGAGGTTTACGCCAGGGCCGGGTACACCCACCGCACCGGCGTCCACGGCCTGGCATACGAGCCGCTGATTCCGGAATCGGGCGGGGCGTTCTATCAGGGCGTGAATTACCTCCTTGGCAACACCCGGAGCGACCGTTACGACGGCTTCGATATCGGCCTCAAACGGACTTTTGCGAAGCGGTTCGAGTGGTCCATCGGCTACACCCGGTCGCGGGCGCGAACCAACTCGGCGTTGGAATACAACCTGGAGAATCCCATCTTCGGGTTGCAGGCGCCCGGTCCGCTGGCGTGGGACTCGCCCAATCGCCTGCGACTGTGGGGATGGGTTCCCCTGCCCAACCGCTTCCTGCCGCGGTGGCTGCGGTTCCTGACCCGCCAAACCACCGCCGCCGTGCTGGGGGAGTATCGCACCGGGTTTCCCTTCAACGTGGTGGATCAGGGCGGGTTTCTGGTGGGCCAGCCGCTGTCGCAGCGCTATCCCTACTACTTCACCGCCAACCTCGCCCTGGAGCGCACCTTCCGCGCGGTGCATTACCTCTGGGCCTGGCGCTGCGGGCTCGACAACCTCACCGGCAATCCCAATCCGAACTCGGTGGAGAACGTCATGGGTTCCCCGCAGTTCCTTACTTTTTATCGCGGCCCCGGACGCGCACTGGATGTGCGTCTGCGATTTCTGGGAAGAAAGTAGACGTATTCCGTTCCGCGCGGCATGGGTAAGACTGCTCGCCAAGCGCCTTGCCACGGCGGTTGTTCTCATTTTCTACGCCTGTTTTTTCCTACCACTCTCAGGAGTTTGGCTGATGGACCGGGGAAGGCCGCTTCTATACGTACTGTTACCGCTGTTACCGGGCGCTATGGGCAATTCGTGAGATCGGCCGCGCCGTCATGGCACTGATGTTCGTGCGACGAATGATTCCCTTCAGGGCGCTGTTGCCGATCGCATTGCTGGCTTCCCTCGCGGCCACAGCGGCCCAGCCAGGCCTCAAGACGGAGTTCGTCGGCGGAACGCTGCCGGAGGTGCAAGCCCGGTCCACAGCCCGGCTGGATCTCACGGGGCCCGAGTCGCTGCGGTTCTCCTCCGGCAAGACCGCGTTATCCATCCCCTACAACAGGATCGATACGCTGGAATACGGGCAACACGTGAGCCGGCGTATCGCCGAGGCCGTTCTGGTCTCGCCCCTGCTGCTGCTCAGCAAGTCGCGTAAGCACTTCGTCACCATCGGGTACGAGGACGCCGCAGGCCGCCGGCAGGCGCTGGTCTTCCGCGTGGAGAAGGGCGACATCCGCGCCGTGATGGCCGGCCTGGAAGCGCGCACCGGGCGGCGGTTCACCTTCCAGGACGACGAGGCGCGGAAGGCGGGGCAATGAGAACCTTCTGCATTCTATGGTTGGGCCTGGCGGCCGCCCGCGCCGAGGGTCCGCCCGCGCCGCAGGAGACGGAAACGGCGGGATTGCGCCAGTTGCTGACCATCCACCGCGTCTACGTAGACCGGCTTACGGGAGGCGAGACCGCCGCGCAAATGCGCGATATGCTGATCAGCAGCCTGGCAGGCACCGGGTTGTTCGTCCTGACCGAGAAGGAGGAAAAGGCCGACGCCATCGTCCGGGGCGCGGCTGAAGACCTGGTTTTCACGGAGGTGCATACCTCCTCAGACGGCATCAACGCGCACGCCAATATTGGAAACAAATCGGGCGCCGGCTACTATTCCAAAGGCTCGCAGGCCGGCATCGGCATCGGCGAGAACGAATCCGAACATTCCGCCGAGCGCCGCCACGAGGCCATGGCCACCGTGCGCCTGGTAAATAAGGACGGCGACGTGATCTGGTCCACCACCCAGGAGAGCCTGGGCGGCAAGTATCGCGGCGCCAGCGCGGACGTGGCGGACAAGGTCACCTCCAAGCTGAAAGACGATTTCGATCGCGCCCGGAAGATGAAATAGGAGAACCCAATGTCGCAATGGACGCCAACCCGATCGCTTGCCAAATGGCTCGAAACCGAGCGCATCTCCGCGCAGAACGAAGCGCGCCTTCGCCGGGCGGACCGCCTGGCTCGCGCGGGTTCCCCGGAGCTGGATACCCGGATGGCGGATCGATTGGCTAACCCCTTCGAAGGGCCGGCCGTGGACGAGGGCGTCCGCCCCAGGATCTGGGCGCCTGCGTGGGAGCGCCGGCATCCAAGTTAGCAACCAGCCTCACATTGCGCCGCGGAATCCTCCGAAGCAGGGAAGCTACCGCAGCAGATCCTCGAGCTGGATTTTCGCGTCGGTCTTCTCGTCGCGGTACTTCACGATGACCGGCGTATAGATCGATATGCCCCAGTCCTTGCCCGGGCCGCTCGAGACGGCGCGCGCGCCGGAGATCACCACCGCGCCTTCCGGGATCACCAGCGGCTGCTCTTCGGTGGCCTTGTGGACCAGGCCGCGCACCAGGTCGTAAACCGGCGTGGAGCGGTTGAGAATCGTGCCCGTCCCCAGCACCGCGCGCCGCTTCACCACCGTGCCCTCGTAGATGCCGCAGTTGCCGCCGATCAGGACGTCGTCCTCCACGATCACCGGCAGCGTGCCCACCGGCTCCAGCACGCCGCCGATCTGGCTGGTGGCGGAAATGTGCACGCGCCGGCCGATCTGCGCGCAGCTTCCCACCAGGGCGTGCGAATCCACCATGGTGCCATCGTCCACCCACGCGCCCACGTTAATGAACATGGGCGGCATGCACGTCACGCTCCTGCCCAGGTAGCAGCCGTCGCGGATGCTGGACCCGCCGGGCACCACACGCACGCCATCCTCCAAGCCGACCGTCCTCAGCGGGTAAGTGGACTTGTCGAAGAACTGCGCGCCGCCGTAGCCCATTGCCACCACCTTGCCCATGCGGAAGCTCAGCAGGATGCCTTTCTTGACCCAGGCATTCACCCGCCACCCGGTGGGCGACGCCGCGTCTGGTTCGGCGGCCCGGATGCGGCCCTGGTTCAACGATATGACGAACGCGGCGAATGCGCCGGCGTCTTCGGGCGTGTACTTGTCCGGGTTCGCGTCGAAGAGCCGCTCGATCTCAGGCTGTAGCATGAACCTCCCCGAGCAGTCCGGCCGTTTCCAGAACCTTCTCGATTCGCGCCAGGTTGGCCGGGCTGGGCGGGACCAGCGGCAGGCGGTAGACCGGCGTCAGCAGGCCCATCAGCCCCATGGCGGCCTTCACCGGAATGGGATTGGACTCGACGAAGTTCACGTTCATCAGCGGCAGCCAGCGCGCCTGGATCCCGCGGGCCGCGGCGAAATCGCCGCGCAGGCAGGCTTGCGCCAGCGCGGTCATCTGCGCCGGAATCTGGTTCGACGCCACCGATACGATGCCGCGGCCGCCCAGCGCCATCACCGGAATGGTGACGGCATCGTCGCCCGAGAGCACTTTGAAATCGGCGGGGACTTCGTGCAATATGTTGGCGATCTGGCCGATATTCCCGGAGGCTTCCTTCACGCCCACGATATTGGGGATGGCCGCCAGACGCGCCATGGTGGCCGGTTCCACGTTCACTCCCGTGCGCCCCTGCACGCTGTAAACCACGATGGGCAGCCGCACTTCGGCGGCGATGGCCCGGTAGTGCTGGAACAGACCTTCCTGCGACGGCTTGTTGTAGTACGGCGTGACCGAGAGGATGCCGTCCGCGCCCAGCGCCTGGATCTCCAGCGCCAGTTCAACCACCTCGCGGGTGTTGTATCCGCCGGCGCCGGCCAGGACCGGCGCCTTGCCCTTGGCCTCTTCCACCACGATTTCGACCACGCGCAGATGTTCGGCGCGCTCGAGCGTGGGGCTTTCGCCGGTGGTCCCGCAGGGCACCAGAAAGTCGATGCCCGCATCGATCTGCCGGCGCACCAGGCTTCGCAGCGTCTCTTCGTCGAGGGACAAGTCGCGCCGGAACGGAGTTACCAGCGCTGTCCCGCATCCAGTAAACATGTACCACCTCCCGGGTGAAAACCAATCAGCCACAGATGAACGCAGATGAACACAGATAGAACCAAGTTCTTGTCATCTGTGTTTATCTGCGTTCATCTGTGGCCTGTAATGCTTCATTCCCTATCCAAACACCATCTCTCCAAACTCGTGAAACCCACGCTTGCCGACCACCCACTGCGCGGCCTTCAGCGCGCCGCGGGCGAACCCTTCGCGGCTGCGCGCGGTGTGGCGCAGCGTGACGCTGTCGGCCGCCGAATCGAACCCGATCTCGTGCGTGCCGGGGTGGGCGCCGGCGCGGTTCGACGACACGTCGATCCCGCGCCCATAGCCGGCCTTCCGCATCTCCTCCACCAACTTGAGCAGCGTGCCGGAAGGCGCGTCCTTCTTGGCCGAATGGTGAATCTCCCAGGCCCACGCGCCGTACTCCGGCTGCGAAGCCAGCAGGCGCGCGGCCTCCGCCACCAGGCGGAAAAATGCATTCACCCCCACCGAGTAATTGGGGCTCCAGACCGCGCCCGTGCCATGGCTCTCCACGGCGTTCCGGACCCGGTCCAAGTGCTCGCCCCAGCCGGTGGTTCCGATCACCAGGTTGACGCCCAGCGCGGCGATCCGCTCGGCGTTGGGTGCCACCGCCGAAGGAATCGAGAAATCGACGGCCACGTCGATCCCGCGGAAGTTCTCTTCCGTCAGCCCCTCAAAACTGCTGTTGTTGAATTCGTCCAGCTTGAGCGCGGTAGCGAATGCGTACTCCGGCGCGAGCTGTTCGATCAGGCGGCCCATCTTGCCGTAACCCACGATGGCGATGCGGCGCGTCTCAGACATGCCCGCCTCCATTCGATTCGAACACCGCGGGGTCGAGCGAGGCGAAGAACTCTTCGTGCAGCGCTTCCACGGCGCGCCCCAGGTCCGCTTCGGCGATTGCGAAACTGAGATTCAGCAGCGACGCCCCCTGCGAAATCATGCGGATGTTGACGCCCTCCAGGGCCATGAACGTGCGCCGGGCCACTCCGGGAGTATAGCGGATGTTGTCGCCCACCAGGCACACGATGGCGTGGTCGCGCTCCACGTCCACCTCGGCGATCTGCCGCAACTCGGCGAGAATCTGGTCGAGCCGCGCGGGGTTGTCGATGGTCAGGGACACGCTCACTTCCGAAGTGGACACCATGTCGACGGAAGTATGGTAGCGGTCGAACACCTCGAAAATGCGGCGCAGAAAACCGTGCGCCATCAGCATGCGCGTGGAGTGGACGTTTACCAGCGTGATATGTCGTTTGCAGGCGATCGACTTGACCACGTTGGAACACGGCACGGCTTCGGAAACGATGCGCGTGCCGGGCGCGTCCGGACGCCGCGAATTCAGAATACTCACCGGGATGTTCTTCTCCATGGCCGGAACCACGGTGGCCGGATGCAGCACCTTGGCGCCGAAATAGGCCAGCTCGGCGGCCTCGGCGAACGAAATGGTCTTCACGCGGTGGGCGCCGGGGAAGATGGTGGGATCGGCGGTCAGCATGCCGTCCACGTCGGTCCAGATCTGAATTTCCTCCGCGCCGATTCCCGCGCCCACGATGGACGCCGTGAAATCGCTCCCGCCGCGGCCCAGCGTGGTGGTCACTCCATCTTCGGTGGAAGCGATGAAGCCGCCCATCACCACCCCCCCCCCGGCCGCCAGCGGCGCCACCGTGGCGGCCAGGCGCGCATAGGTTTCAGTGAAGTTCGGCGCGGCTTGCGTATGGCGGTTGTCGGTGACGATGACGCGGCGCGAATCCACGTGCACGGCCGGCATGCCGAAGTGGCGGAAGGCCATGGCGACGATATAGCTCGACAGCCGTTCGCCGTAACTGGAAATGGCGTCCACCGAGCGCGGCGTCAGTTCGCCCAGCACCGCCAGGCCCTTCACCAGTTCGGTGAGTTCCTGAAAATGCGCATCCAGAGTGCGGTCCAGCTCGGCGCGATGGTCGAGCGGCACCACCTGCCGGGCTTCGCGCGAATGAAAGTCCCGCAGGTCGTGGAGCTGCGCGATGTACTCCTCGCGTTTGCCCTGAATGGCTGCGCCCGCGATGGCCAGCAGCTTGTTGGTGGTCTTGCCCATGGCCGAGACCACCACCACCGGATGGCGGTCCTGGCGCGCCCGGACGATTCCCGCGACGCGCTCGATGGCGGCGGCCGACTCCACCGACGTGCCGCCGAACTTCATCACGATCATTGGTCCAGCATCCCTTCCGAGTGCATCAGCTCGGCGTTGAGCACGGCGGCTCCGGCCGCGCCGCGCACCGTGTTGTGGCCGAGGGCGACGAACTTGTAGTCCAGCACCGGGCATGCGCGCAGGCGGCCGATGGACGCCGTCATGCCGCGTTCGCGCTCCGCGTCCTTGCGCGGCTGTGGGCGGTTGGCTTCTTCCAGGTAGATCACCGGGCGAACCGGCGCGCTGGGAAGCGAGCGCTGCTGCGGCAGGGCGGTGAACGAGTCGATGGCGTGGCGCAGGTCGGCCAGCGAGGGTTTGGCGGAAAACTCCACCGACACGCAGACGGTGTGGCCGTCCACCACCGGCACGCGGTTGCAATGGGCGCTCATGCGGGCGGGCAGCGGCTCGATGCGGTCGCCGCGGAATTCGCCCAGGATCTTCTGCGTCTCCCGCTCCATCTTCTCTTCCTCGCCGCCGATAAAAGGAATCACGTTGCCCAGGATGTCCATGGAGGCGACGCCGGGGTAGCCCGCGCCGGAGATCGCCTGCATGGTGGTGGCCACGATGCGCGCGATGCCGAACGGCTTGAACGCCGCCAGCCCCATGGTGAGAACCACCGTGGAGCAGTTGGGGTTGGTGACAATCTGTCCCTGCCATCCGCGCGCAGCCTGCAGGCGGGTGAGCTGCAGATGATCGGGATTGATCTCCGGCACCAGCAGCGGCACGTCCGGCTCCATGCGATGGTTGCGCGAGTTCGACACCACCACGTGGCCCGCTTCGGCAAACGCGCGCTCGATCTCGGTAGCGACCGAAGCGTCCATGGCCGAAAACAGCAGCCTGGGCGCGTTGCCGGGCTTGGATTCCTGCACCGTGAGATCGGCCACCGTGCCGGGAACGCCGCCGGCCAGGTGCCAGGTCATGGCATCGCGGTACTTCTTTCCGGTGTTGCGGTCGCTGGCCCCCAGCCACTTGAGGTCGAACCACGGATGGCCCTGCAGAAACTTGATGAAATGCTGGCCCACCATGCCGGTCGAGCCCAAAATTCCTACTTCGATTCGGTTTTGCATAAGTGTCTCACGATACGTTGGTATATGGAAACGGCCTCGACCAGTTGCGCCTTGGCCACGCACTCTTCGGGCGTGTGCGCCACGTGTATGCAGCCGGGGCCGATCAGAAGCGGCTCGCCCCAGGCGCCGCCGAAGGCGGGAATGTCGGTGGTGAACGCCACCACCGTGGTCTCGATGCCGGGGATGGCGTTGAGCCGCAGCGCCGGGATCTCGATCACCTCGCGCAACTCGGCGCGGCCTTCCACGGCGGCCGCTAGCGAGCTCTTGATTTCCGCGGAATCGCCCACCAGGCGGACCATGATCTCGGCGCGGGCTTCGTCGGCCACCACGTTGGGCGCCCGGCCGCCGGCCAGCGTTCCGATGTTCAGAGTGCTGGGGCCGAGCACGGGATCCACGGGCAGCGGAATGCGGCGGATGGCGCCGAGCGCGTCCACCAGTTTGTGGATGGCCGAATCGCCCAACTCCGGGTAGGCCGAGTGCGCCATCCTGCCGGTAGCCGCCACTTCGTAACGGAGCGCGCCCTTCGAGCCCAGCGCCAGCTTGTTTCCGGTGGGCTCGCCGTTGACGATGTAGCGCGACCCGCGCCCGTCCCGCGCCGCCCGGTAAGCGCCCGCGCTGTTGCGCTCCTCGCCCGCCACGAACAGCAGCCCGAAGCCGCGCTCGCCCGCTTCGAGCAGCCCCTCGACGGCGTGAATCATGGCCGCCGCGATGCCCTTGGCGTCGCAAGCTCCTCGCCCGCGAATGTGCGTCTCGTCCTCGCTGGAGGCGAAGAACGGAGGCACGGTATCGAGGTGCGTGGACAGCGTGACCATGAGCGGCTCGCCCCACTGCGCGAAGACGTTGAAGCGCCCGGGTTCGATCTGCACGCGCTCGACGGCGCCGTTGAAGCGCGCCGCCAGGGGCGCCAGGTAGCCGTACAGAAAGTTGGCGGCGGCCTCTTCGTTGAGGGTGATCGATTCGATATCGACCAGCGCGCGCGTGAGTTCGAAGACGTTCATACAGCCACTAATGGGGGGAGACTAAAGGGGAGGGACAAACGCCTGAACCGCGGGCGTGTGCCGACGCCGATAGCGCTCCACCCGCCTCGGAAACGGGTGACAGTGAGCGGGTGTTAGCCCGTCTCCCCAACCGGAAGGAATTGCGCTTTCCATCCCGGTTTCGGCGGAACCACCAGCCCCTTTCGCGCGGGCTTCCGAAGCGGAATCGGAAATCCAGCCCGGCTACTCATGGCCGCCGCACCTCTACCGTGAAAAATCAGGATAGCGAAGCCGCCGAGAGCAAGTCAAATCGCGAGGGCCGCGCCGGCCGCCCGGCAGAACCCCTACCCGTCCCAGCGCCCGCGTTCACGCAGCCTGGCCACCTCCACGCGCGCCATTTCCTGCAACCGGATCACGTCCACCTTGGCGCTGCGGTTCAACGGCATGGCGCCCGGCTCCAGGATCACGTAGTGCAGCGGGCGCATGTATCCCGCCAACTGCCGGGCATGTTTGCGCAGTTCGGCTTCGGTCAGGTCCGCGCCCGGAGCGCGCTCCACGAACGCCACGATGCCTTCGCCCCACAGACGGTGCTCGTGCCCCACCACGCCGGCGTTCGCCACCCGGCCGCTCAGCGCGGCGAAATGATTCTCGATGTCGCCGGGGAACACCTGGTGCCCGGCGGGCTTCAGCACCCACTTGGCGCGGCCGGAAAAGTGCAAGCCGCGCTCGTCCACGAAGCCCAGATCCCCGGTGTAGAGCCAGCCGTCGCGCGCGACCGCCGCGGCCGTGGATTCAGGATCGTTGACGTAGCCCAGAAACGTCTGCGGACCGCGGAAGCAGATGTGCCCCACAGTACCCTCGGGCGCCTGGCGTCCGGCCGCGCCCGCCGCGTCCATGGCTTCGCGGATCGACAGTGGATAGGCCGGCATCGCCCAGCCGAGGCCCTGCTCCACTTCCGCGGCGTCGGGCGTGAGATGGGTGTAGGTGCAGAAGCCCGAGGACTCGGTCAGCCCCAGGCCGGTCGCAATCCGCGGCGCCATTTCGAGCATGCGGTCCAGGAACGCGCGCGGCACCGCCTGCCCGCCGTAAACCGCGGTCTCCAGGCTCGCCAGGTTGCGCCGCGCGTAGCCCGCCGTGCGCCACTCCAGGTTGAACATGGCGGGGATCTGGCCGATCAGCGTCACCCCGTGCCGCTCGATGGCGTCCAGGCTCCCGGCGGCGTCGAAGACTTCCATGGTCACCGCGGTCGCGCCCATGAACAGCGAGGTGAGCAGCACCTCGGCCTGCCCGCCCACGTGCGACGCCGGCAGGTTGCACAACACCCGCTGCCCCGGTCCGAATCGAAACGCCGTGCCGAGACACAGGTTCTGGCTGGCGATGCCGCGGTGCGAGAGAAGCGCCGGCTTGGGCGACCCGGTGCTGCCCGTGGTGAAGATCACCTGCGCGCCGTCCCGTTCGGCGACGCGGGATTTCAGCGGTTCCGGACGGGCCCGCGCCAGCAGGTCGAAAACGCTCTGCGCGCCCGCGATGCACTGGCCGGCGGGCGAGAACTGCACAAGCTGCTCGATGGAATCGCAGCGCGCGCGCGCCAGTTCACCGAGCGCCGCGAAATCGGCCGCGGGAGTCCTGCCCAAAAAGAAAAATCCCTTCGGCCGGATCAGGTTCAGGGCCCGGATCGCCTCGGCGGGCGGCAGGCGCAGATCGAGCGGCGCGTGGATCACGCCCAGGCGGAAGCACGCCAACTCGAGCAGGATGTGCTCGTTGAGCAGAGGCAGCGAGGCCGCCAGGTAGTCGCCCTGGCGAAAGCCCATGCGCGCCAACTCGGCGGCGATGGCGAGCGAGCCGCGCTGGAGGTCCAGCCAGGTGAGCGTGACGCCGCGGGTCGCGTTCACGATGGCAGCTTCGCCGGGCTTGCGCGACGCCCACCAGTCGACCGCCGCGTGGATCAAATGGCGGTCGCGGTACTCGGTTTCGAACCGGTCGAGGGTGACCAGCGGAATGGGCGCGGTGGCCATGGGTATTCTAATTGAATAGCACGGCGGCGTGACCGTCGGGGATTGCGGTGGGCGGCGGCGGGCGCGGACCGGCGGCCGGGCCGCTCGAAAGCAGGGAGAGGATGCCCGCCCATTTGACTCCGGCCTCGCCCTGCGGTAGAACTACAGCGATATGCTCGAGAAAATCGACCTCGAACGCTCGCTGCCCAAGGCCGAGTACAAGCCCCGCATCGAATGGCTTCAGGAGCGGCTGCTCGACCTGCAAACCGTGTGCTGGAAAGAGAAGATCGCCAGCGTCATCCTCTTCGAAGGCTGGGACGCGGCCGGCAAGGGCACCGTGGTCACCGCCCTCACGCAGCGCCTGGAACCGCGCGGGTTTCGCCTGTATTCCATCCAGGCGCCGCGCAGCTTCGAGGCTGCCATGCCCTGGCTGTGGCGCTTCTGGCAGAAGCTGCCGAACTACGGCGAAATCGCCATTTTCGACCGCAGTTGGTACGGGCGCGTGCTGGTGGAACGCGTCGAGAAACTCACGCCCAAGGATAAGTGGCTCTCCGGCTATCAGGACATCGGTAACTTCGAACGCACCCTCGCCGACGACGGTTACCTGATCCTGAAGTTCTTCCTGCACATCAGCCAGGCCGAACAGCGGCGCCGCTTCAAGGCCATGGAAAAGGACCCGTTGAGCGCCTGGCACGTCCAGCCCGAGGATTGGGAACACCACCGCAAATACGATAAGTACCTCCGCGCCACCGAGGAAATGTTCTCGCGCACGGAAACCGAGTGGGCCCCGTGGACCATCGTGGAGGCCACCGACCTCCGCTGGGCGCGCGTGCGGATCTTCGAAACCATCATCCAGCGTTTGGAGGAAGCCCTGAAACAGCGCGGCGCGGCCGTCCCTCCGCCGCCTCAGGCGCAGTCCGCGGCGGAAGCCGAACCAGCGCCCGCTCCGGCCGGGAAGAAAAAAAAGAAGGACGGCGCCAAACCGGAGAAGCCGACGTCCGGGAAATCCGGGAAAGGACGCGGGTGAGCGGCATGCTGGAAACCATCAATCTCGAACGCAAGCTCTCGCACGACGACTACGAGCGCAAGCTCTTGCTCCACCAGTTACAGCTCCGCGAACTCGCCTACCAGCTCTATTGCCGCAAGCGGACCCTGGTGGTGGTCTATGAAGGGTGGGACGCCGCCGGCAAGGGCGGCAACATCCGCCGCGTCACCGAAAAGCTCGACCCCCGCGGGTACGAGGTGCTCTCCATCGCCGCCCCGGCCGGCGAGGACAAGACCCACCACTATCTCTGGCGCTTCTGGCGCCGCCTGAAGCCACCCCAGGAAAAGCAGGTGCTCATCTTCGACCGCAGTTGGTACGGCCGGGTGCTGGTGGAGCGCGTGGAGCGTTTCGCCAAGGAAGCCGAATGGAAGCGCGCCTACCGCGAGATCAACGATTTCGAACGGCAACTTACCGAGGCCGGCACGGTGGTGGTGAAGTTCTGGATCCACATCGGCAAGGAAGAGCAGTTACGCCGCTTCGAACAACGCGAGCACACGCCCTACAAGCGCTGGAAACTCACCGATGAAGACTGGCGCAACCGCCAGAAATGGGATGCCTACTCCGAGGCCGTCGAGGAGATGCTGGTCAAGACCAGCACCAACATCGCCCCGTGGACCGTAGTGGAGGGCAATTACAAATGGTTCGCCCGCGTGAAGTGCCTGTCGACCATCGTGAAGTCCCTGAGCCAGGCGCTGAAGTACAAACCATCCGGCGCCCTGCCGGTCCATGCAGGCGGCCGTACGTAAGTTGGTGCTGCGGATAGTCCGAGGTTATGCGCCCGGCCGCCGGCTATATCCTTCTGAGTTCCAGCGTGGTGGTTGTCCCCGCCGCCCTGTTATCGCTCGGCGGAGTACTTTAGATGCCTCGCGATTTCGCAGTGGCGCCCCAATGAGCGGTATTGGTACGATAGCCCGACTTTCGCACTTCGAGGCCTGAGCGGTTCCTAAGTCCTGAAGAATCAGTAGAGGCCATGGATAGGTCTTCACCACAAATCAGGGCTACCTACCCCCCGCTGGGGCGGCTCCGAGG
>Ga0326727_10003191_pt1 | contig 53232 bp, 44 predicted proteins | sample MB2enrmetagenome_FD_207643 | JGI IMG/M metagenome (GOLD analysis project Ga0326727, IMG submission 207643) | Lab enriched peat soil microbial communities from McLean, Ithaca, NY, United States - MB29MY | ecosystem: Environmental > Terrestrial > Soil > Wetlands > Peat | place: USA: New York...
GGCGAAACGGCGCGCCTCTTCGATATTGGGCTCGGAGGTCTCGCACCAAATGAGGTCGGCGTAGGGCGCGTAGCTCAAACCGCGCGCGATGGCCGCGTCGAGGCCGCCGCGGACGCGGTAGAAGCCCTCTTCGGTGCGCTCGCCGGTGATGAACTCGCGGTCGGCCGGGTCGACGTCGGTGGTGATCAGGAAGGCGCCGTTGGCGTCGGTGCGCGCGACGATCAGCGTGGGAACGCCGAGCAAGTCGGCGGCGAGCCGCGCGGAGACCAGATTGCGGATGGCCGACTTGGTCGGAATCAGCACCTTGCCGCCCATGTGGCCGCACTTCTTTTCGCTGGCCAATTGATCTTCGAAGTGGACGCCCGCCGCGCCGGCCTCGATGAAGGCCTTCATGATTTCGTGGGCGTTGAGCGCGCCGCCGAAGCCCGCTTCCGCGTCGGCCACGATCGGCGCGTAATAGTAGACGTCGCCCTTGCCTTCCATCTGCTGGATCTGATCCGCACGCTGGAAGGCGTTGTTGATGCGCTTGACCAGCGCAGGCGCCGAGTTCGCGGGGTAGAGGCTCTGATCGGGGTAGGTCTGCCCCGAGAGGTTGGCGTCGGCCGCCACCTGCCAACCCGAGAGGTAAATGGCCTTGAGGCCGGCCTTGACGGTCTGGACCGCCTGGCCGCCGGTGACGCAACCGAGCCCCGCGACGAACGGTTCGTCGGCAAGAAGTTTCCAGAGCCGCTCGGCGCCGACCCGGGCCAGCGTATAGTCGATCGGCAGCGAACCGCGCAGGCGCACGACGTCGGCGCCGCTATAGGGACGGCGGATTCCGGCCCAGCGCGGGTCGGTCTCCCACATCAATTCCAGTTGCTTGGCGTTGGACAGCTCGAGCACGGCGGGTTGCGTCCCCTCTCGACGGCGGGAAAAGGTTCTTTCAGCCTTTCCGGAATGGACGGCCTCTAAACGACCGATGGCCGGGACATTCCGCACCTATAGGCCGATTCCCGCCGCCTGAGCGACCAAGCAGGGATCAGGTCGTCAGCAGGTCCTTGTAGCGCTCGCGGAGTTCGCGCTTGAGGAATTTTCCAACGCCCGTCCGGGGAATGGCGTCGACGAAGACGACCCGGTCGGGAATCTGCCACTTAGCGACCCGCTCGCCGATCCAGGCCTGCAGCGACGGTTCGTCGACCGACTGGCCTTCGCGCAGCGCGACGACCGCGACCGGACGCTCGATCCACTTTTCGTGCGGCAGCCCGATGACCGCGGCTTCGCGGACGGCCGGGTGGCCCATCAACTCGTTCTCGAGATCGACGCTCGAGATCCACTCGCCGCCGGACTTGACCAAGTCTTTGGAGCGATCGACCAACTGCAGATAGCCCAACTCGTCGATCGTGCAGACGTCGCCCGTGTGGAACCAGCCGTCCTCGAACACGGGCAGCGGTTCGTTGAGCCGGTAATACGACGCGGTGACCGCCGGGCCGCGCACCCAGAGCGCGCCGGCGGTCACGCCGTCGCGCGGAACCGGTTTGCCGTCGTCGTCGAGCACTTTCCAGGCGACCAGCGGCGAGAATCTTCCCTGCTTCAAGAGCGAGGCGCGGCGCTTCTCCGGCGGCGCGTCGACGAGGCTGGAATGCAACGCCGCGGCCGTGCCGATCGGCGACATCTCGGTCATGCCCCACGCGTGAATCACGCGCGTTCCCATCGATTCCAAGTCGTCGTAGAGCGAGGGCGGAACGGCCGAGCCGCCGATGACCAAGGCCTTGAGCGTCGGCAGCGTTTCCTTACGTCGCACGAGTTCGTCGCGCACCGCGAGCCACACCGTGGGTACGCCGAGCGCGAGCGTGACGCTTTCGTTATTGACCATGTCGATCAAACTCGCCGGATCCATGCCCGAGCCCGGCATGACGAGCTTCGCGCCGATCATCGGCGCCAGGAACGGCACGCCCCAAGCATTGACGTGGAACTGCGGCACGACCGGCAAGATCACGTCGCGTTGCGTGACCGCCAGCCCGTCGGCGAGGCCCGCGGCGTAGGCGTGCAACACGGTGGAACGGTGCGTGAAGAGCACGCCTTTGGGATCGCCCGTCGTCGCCGAGGTGTAACAGAGGATCGCCGCGCTGCGCTCGTCGAGGTCGGGCCAGTCGAAGGTTTCCGGCTGTCCCGCGAGCAGCGTCTCGTAATCGCGCGCGCCGGGCAACTCGACCGCGCTCGGACCCATGACGACGAACTCCATCGGGACGTCCGGGCGCACGGCCATGGCCCGCGCGACCGCGGGCACGAGCGACCCGTCGACGAAGACGACTTTGTCCTCGGCGTGCTGCAACACCCAACAGACCTGTTCGGGGAAGAGCCGGATGTTGACGGTGTGGAGGATCGCGCCGATCATCGGCACGGCGTAATACAGCTCGAGGTGGCGATGCGAGTTCCAGCCGAAGCTGGCCACCCGGTCGCCCGGCCGGATGCCCATCTCGACCAGCGCGTTGGCCAGTTGGGCCACCCGCTTGCCGAAGTCCGCGTACGTATATCGGAAATACGACCCGTCGTCGAGGCGGCTGACCACTTCGCGGGCGCCGTGATTGTTGACCGCGTGCTGAAAGATCCAGTGGACGGTCAGCGGCACGTCCATCATGGTTCCGGGGATCGTGGTCGAGATATCGAGGGCCGGGCGGGTCGTCTGCATCGTCGTTGTGCCTCCTACGAGCGTCCCGCGCTATTCGCCGCGGCCGCCGGAATCCTTACGCCTACAGGAGTTTGCCGTCGTCGTCCGCGCCGAGCAGTATCTTGCGCAGGATGGCGACCGGCGGGTCGCCGTGGGCCAGCAGGGCGTCGTGGAAGCCTTCCAGGCTGTAGCTGCGACCGTATTTGGCCTCGTAGTCGTCGCGCAGTTTGAGGATCTCGAGCTTCCCCAGCGTGTAATAGCCGTACAGCGGATCCTGCGTGCCGCGCAAAGCCTCGCGGTGCGAGGGTTCTTGGCCCATGAAGGCGTTGGCTTCGAAGAAGCGGGTCGCGTCGTCGACGCTCATGCCTTGCGTGTGCTCGCGCAAACCGACCAGCAACCGGCACTCGCGCTGGAGCGCGAGTTGAAGCTGGGCGAGCCGGACGTGCGGGTCGCCGTTGCCCCAGCCTTGGTCGACCATCATCTGTTCGGCGTAGTGCGCCCAGCCCTCGACGAACGATCCGCCCGAGATCAGGCGCCGAATCTTCGAGAGCCGCAGGTGGCGGTCGATCGCGAAGTTGGCGTAATGGCCCGGATAGACTTCGTGCAGGCTGACGATCGGAAACGCATAGTCGTTGAAGAACGCCAGGTGCTGTTCGCTCCGCGGCGCCGGCCAGTCGGGATCGGGCAGGGTCACGTTATAGTAGGCTTGCGTCGCGACGGTTTCCAACGGGCCGGGGGCGGAGAGCGAAGCGAAGGTCGTTTCGCGCGCGAACGACGGCGTGGCCACCACCTTGACGTCGTCGTCGGACGGCAGCGTCAGAATGCGGTGCGCGACCACGAAGCGACGCAACGCCGCGACGTCGTCGGTCGCGCGCTGCAACAGGGCGCCGGCTGCGGGATGATGCGTGCCGAGGCCGGCGGCAACTTCCGCCGGCGTCTTTGCGGGATCGATCGATCGAGCCGTCGCGACGAATTGGGCTTGCGTGGCCTGGAGTGCCGCCGTGCCGGCGTTTTCGAATTGGGCGAGCGTGAGGGGCGCGAGTTCCTGGAGTTCGAGCATTCGCGCGAAGAGTTGCGGGCCGACCGCAAACGTGCCCGATGGATGGGCCAACGGACCCGCATCCATCGCGTTCGCGTAGGCCTGCAGCGCGACGACGACCGCGCGATTGGCTTCGCTCAACTGTCCCTGCAAGCGCCCGTCGCGCACGCTCGCAAACGCCGTCGGCACGACGCGTTCGAAGAATTGTCGGCTGCCCGCGATCTCGGCTTTGGCCACTTGCGCCGTGCTCGCATCGACGCTCGCCGTATTCTGCCGTCCGGCGTCGAGCAGAGCCGGGATCTGCCGTTCGCGCGCGATCGCGGATTCGAGCCGCTTGCGCAGCGGCGCGTAGTCGCGGACCAGCAGCGAGAAGACGGCGCTCGCGGCTTGCCCGGAGTAGAGCGCGGGATCGTGCTTCCACGTTTCGCGCTCTTGCAAGGCGACGAGCGTCGATTCGAGCCGGCCCTCGAAGAGTCGCGCGTCGTAGCCGCCTTCGGCGCCGTAGGTCGTGGGCTCGATGTCGCGCAGGGCGATCAGCGCTTTCCGCGCGAGCGCGATGCGCGCCGCGAAGCCGCCCGCCGAGAGGTCGGGAAGCCGGTCGTCGTAGTCGTGCACGCCGGTCTCGGTGGCGCGGATGGGATCCAGTCGCCAGTTCTGGTCGAAGTAGCGTCCGGCCAACGCCTCGAGGCGCGTGTCGCCGGCGGGTTGATCCTGGGCGCCGGCCGACGTCGCACCGAAGGCGACCAGCAAGGCCAGCGCGACCGCCGGCAGACGCCTAATCGTCGGTCTCGTGAAGATGCAGGTGCGTGCCGTCTTCCGCGTCGTCGAGCACTTCGCGCGCCTCGGCCAGAACGGCGGCCGACAGCTCGACCGTATCGTCGACGGAACCTTCGGCGGCGAGGAACTCGGCCTCGCCCCAGTCTTCCCACGTCTCCAGCGGCTCGCCGTCGACCTCGGCCGGAAAGCGAACGCAGAACCCTTGCTCGACGTGCAGGCCCGTGACCATGACTTTCGTACCGCGCGGGAAGTAGGTGCCGTCCTTCCACAGGGTGCCGTAGGTCGTTTGGTAGTGGGTCCCGATCTTCAACGCTTCGATCGTCGCCGCTCCTTCGCCGGAATGCCTCAGGGAGAACCTCGGGGCGCGTGGTTCGCCGGTTCTTATCCGTCGCCGCCCTCGACTCTTTGCGCGCCGGGTCGGCGTGGGCGTACCGGCGTATACTGCCGCTTATGCCCGAACCCGGCGCCGAGACCGGCTGGCGCGTCGTCGCGTCCGAAATCGTCATCGAAACGCCGCACCTGCGGCTGCGTCGCGACGACATCGTCTTGCCCGGCGGCGACCGCATCGCCAACTACTACGTCCGCGAGTCGCGCGGCTTCGCGGTCATCTTCGCCCGGACGGCCGACGGACGCGTGCTGCTGGTAAGGCAGTACAAGCACGGCATCGGGCGCGCGGTGCTCGAACTGCCCGCGGGCGCGATCGACCCGGGTGAGAGCGCGCTCGACTGCGCGACCCGCGAACTCGCCGAGGAGACGGGCTATCGCAGCCCCGCGCCGCTGCAACACGTGGCGACCTACGTGACCGATCCGACCAACTCGGACGCGCGCTTCCACCTCTTCTTCGCCGACGACGCCGCGCTCGCCGGCCGGCAAGAACTCGACATCACCGAGAACATAGAAGTACGCCTGGCCTCGCTCGACGAACTGCGCGACTTCGTGCGCGACGGAACGATCGAGGTCTCGTCGCACGTGGCCGCTATCTACGTGATGCTCGACCGGCTCGGGCGGCTTTGAGCTTGGCGCGCTGAGTGCGGCCGGTCCTGATCGGGGCCGCGATCTTCGCGGCCGTCTTTCTCGCGCTCGACCTCGACGCGCTACACGCGTTGCGGGCCAATCAGAACACCGGGCTCTACCTGCAGAGCCTGATCAACTTCGCGCACTCCGGCTCGACCTTCGACCAGCCCGACGGCAAGCCGCACTTGCTGGTCCACGACCAGTGGCTGGTGCTCCTACTGACGCCGCTGGTCGCGCTCTGGCCACGTCCCGAGACGCTGATCGTGGCGCAGGCAATCGTCCTCGGCGCGGCGGCGATTCCGCTCTACTTCTTGGCCCGCGCGTGGGGCGCCGAGGCGAAGCCCGCGGCATTCTTGGCGCTGGCGTTTTTGATCTCGCCGTCGATGCAGGGTTATGCGTACGACGGCTTCGTTCCCGAAGACGTCATCCCGTTGCTGTGGTGTTCGCTGGCGCTCGCGCTGGCCAAAAAGTCGTTGTGGGGAACGGTCGTCGTCGCGCAGTTGCTGCTCGGAGTCAAGGAAGACGAAGCCTGGTTTCTGGGATGGTTCGGACTGGTCGCCGCGGTGTGGTACGAGCGCAGACTCGGGGCGACCGTCTTCGCGCTGGCGCTGCTCAACGGCGTAGGCTATTACGCGATCGCTCACAGGCTCGGCTACGTTCCCGAACGTCCGCAGTACGGTCTGATCGACCGCGAATGGCCGCAGCAACTCGGTTTTCTGCTCGAGATCCTCGTCCCGCTCGCCTTCGCGCCGCTATTGCTCGGCAGACGGTTGCTGATCGCGCTGCCGCTCTTCGCCGAGCTCTTCTTCACGCAGGACCGAACCTACCCGCTCTATCACTCGGGCTCGTATTACACCGCGCCGCTCGTGACGCTCGCGGCGATCGGCAGCGCCTACGTCATCGGCCGCCGCCCGCACTTGGCGCGTTGGGCGCTGGCCGGTTCGGTGCTGATGGCGCTCTTCGTCAATCCGACGGTGGTGCGCGTGGGACGCTGGACGTGGTTCTCGCCGGATCCGCAGTACGCGATCGCGCGCGGTTGGGCCGCGGTGCAGAAGCCCGTCGACTTCCCGTGCCCCGACACCGGTGCGTGGACGGTCGCCTCACCTGATTTGCAGGCGCGCCTCGTCGATTGCGGCAAACCGACGACGCGCCCGCCGCGACCGGCCTGGAAGAACGTGCCCCTGAACTCCGACGCGACGTGGACGACGGGACCTTAGTAATCGGGGCCGAGGCGTTTGCGCCGGCGCATGCGTCCGGGGGTCGAAACCCGGCGTGCACCGCGGAGCAGCGCGCGGAGTTGCGAGAGCGCACCGAAGGGATGGATGAATTCGCCGCCGACGGCGGCGACGTGCGCTTCTTCGGGACGGACGTTCCACGCGCCGAGCACAGCCCGTACGTCGTCGGAGCAGCAGTCGAGGCCCGGCGAGTACGGCGTTAGCGCGGGCACGATCACCAGCGACTCGGAGGCGACGAATGCAGGCGCCGTCGCGCCGCCGCCGAGGTCGAGGCTCGGGTGCAGGTGGCCGACGATCGTGCGGCGCGTGAATTGCGGCGCACCGTCGCCGTGCACGAGCAGCCAGCCGTCGCGTTCGAGCCGTTCGACCGTCGCACCGAGCACGGCGAAAGCGCGCGAGCGTCCCTCGTGATTGCCGGCGACGAGCGTGACTTCGGCCTCCGCGCGTAACGCGTCGAGCGCGGCGCGTACTCCTCGCGCCGCGCCTTCGCTCATCCGCGCGCCGTGCACGACGTCGCCGAGGAAGACGATCTCGCGCGCGTCGGTGCGTCGGCGCAGGACGGTCAGCATCGCGACCGTTTCGCCCGTACTCCAGAGCGGCAGCGCTCCACCGATCACGTCCTCGTAGGCCAAGTGCGCGTCGGCGACGACGAGCGCGCGGCTGGCAGGGAGCCAAGCGACGCCGGGCCACAGCCCTTCGACGCCGTCGGCGAGCGCGCAGCGTTCCGTCGAACGCGCGGGGAGACGCACGGTACTCATCCGGTGCGCCGTTCGAAGAGCGGCCCGAGCGGCGAAGCGACCGGCCGTTCGCGGTCGGGCGGGGCTTCACCCAAGATCGCGAGCACGCGTTCGTGCAACGCTTCGACCATGCTCGCGCGGTCGTCGAGCACCACCGAGTCGCCGAAACTCGAGGTGACGATGCCGAACGAAAACGGCGACGCGGCCGGCGGATGGATCACGCGCGGTTCGTTCGGCAAGCCGCGCAAAAAGTCGTGCGCGGCCGGCGCGTCGAGCAAGTCGCGAGTCACGGTGCGCACAGTCTCCTTCAAGAGTGGAAAGGCCGGATCGGCTTCGAGCAGGCGCTCGAAGATGCGCTCGCTATTCCAGCGCAGGCCGCCGCGGCGCAACGTGCGCCCCCCGGCGCGACGCAAGACGAGTAGACCGGCGGTCGCGACGTGACGGAAGTGAACGCGCAGCAAATGCCCGCCACGTAAGCCTTCCAGCAGGTCGCGCTCGAAGTCGCGCGCGTGCAGGAGCCCGGCCCAGGTTGCGTCGGGCAACGATTTGCCGCGGGGCAGCGCGACGAGGAAGCCGTTGTCGTCGGTGGTCAGCGTCGTGTTGACGCGCAGTTCGGCGAACAGGCGCGCGGCAACGACGCGGGCCAACGCTTCGTTGGCACGCCGCCCGGCGCAGGTGTGGAAGACGGCCGTCTGGCGGCGATCCATCCGGTAGACTTCGATCAGCGCCTCGCCCGGCGCGGGCACCGCCGAGATCGCCATCTGTTGGGCGACATAGCGCACGGCGTGCGCGGCCTCGACGCCGTTCAACCCGTAACGCCGATCGAGCCAACGCAGCGCGGCCGGGGCCGCTTCCTCACGCAGACGCCGCGCGATGCCGGCGCGCAGTTCGGCGATCTCGCGCGCGAGCACGATCGGCACGCCCTTGATGTGCGAACTCCACACCGGCACGGTGGGCCTGCCCGCGAACGGCTCGACGCTGATCGCCGAGGCGCGCACTTCCTCGACTCTGAAGGTCTTGCCGTTGAGCAGCAGCACGTCGCCCTCGCTCAACCCGGCGACGAAACTCTCCTCCACCTTGCCGATCGCCGCGCCGCCGCGCAGCGCGACTTGCACCTGCGACTCGTCGGGAATCGTGCCGACGTTTTCGAAGAACGCGGCGCAGGCTTCTTTACCCAGACCGTAGAGCGCGACGCCGTCGTTGCCCAACCGGCGCACGTGCGCTTCGTCGGGTCCCGCACCGCCGCCGCTCAGGTAGGCCGCGACGGCGCGCAGCGACGCTTCGTCGAGCGAGCGAAACGGATAGGCGCGCCGCGCGAGCGCCAGCGCCTCATCGAACGGAAAACGCCGGTCGTAGCAGACGCTCATCACCAGCCACTGCGCCAGCACGTCGAGCGGCGCGTCGGGGACGACGATCTCTTCGAGCACGCCGTCGGCGATGCAGCGGCGCGTCGCGGCCGCTTCGAGGATGTCGTCGCGGTCCTGAGCGACCACGACGCCGTCGGCGATCGCACCAGGCCGATGCCCGGCGCGGCCGACGCGCTGCAGCGTGGGCGTGATGCCGCGCGCGCCGCCCACGATGCAGACGCGATCGACGTAGCCGATGTCGACGCCGAGTTCGAGGCTCGAACTGCAGACGACCGAGTGCACCTCGCCCGCGCGTAAGCGCGCCTCGAGTTTATGCCGGACGCTGCGTTCGAGCGCGCTGTGGTGAATGCCGATGCGCGCGTCGCTGCGCGCGCGCGGCGTCGCGTCCTCGCCGGCAACGGCAACCTCGGCCCCTTCGACCAGCGCCATCTCGTGGGCGACGCGTTCGGCCTGGCTGCGGACGTTGACGAATATCAACTGCGTGCGCACGTCGCGGCCGAGGTCGACACAGCGTTCGGCGACGCGCGAGAGCGGCGCGACCGCGCCGCCGAAGGGCGCGTCGATCGTCAAGCGGATGGAACGCAGGCCGCGTTCGTCGACGACGGCGCACGGCCGGCCGGGGCCGGTCAAGAATGCGGCGACCCGCTCGAGCGGCGCGACGGTGGCCGACAATCCGACGCGAACGAGCGGCCCACGGACGAGCGCCTCGAGGGATTCCAGACACAGCGCCAGGTACGCGCCACGCTTGTTGCCCGCCAGCGCGTGCACTTCGTCGACGACCACCGTCTCGACGTAGCGCAGGTGTTTGCGGTACGACTCCATCGCCAGCATGAGCGCCAGCGACTCCGGCGTGGTGAGCAGCACGTGGGGCGGGCGGGTCAGCATCAGGCGGCGTTCTTCGACCGGCGTATCGCCGGTGCGCACCCCTGTGCGTACGTGCGTTTCCCGGATGCGTCCGCGGCGCAGGCGACCGCGTTCGGTGTTGGGCCGTTCCAGCAGTTCCATCTCGCGCAGCGGCCGGCGCAGGTTGTGCTCGACGTCGTAGCCCAGCGCGCGCAACGGCGAGACGTACAACGCATAGGGCCGCGGAAAGAGTTCGTCGCGGTCGCGCAGGTCGGCCAAGCGGCTCGCGATCGGCAGGAAGGCGGCAAGCGTCTTTCCGGTGCCGGTCGGCGAGCAGATCAGCGCGCTGCGCCGTTCGAGCGCGAGGGGCAGCGCGCCGCGCTGCGGCGGCGTCGGGGTTCCGAGACGCTGGTCGCACCAAGCCGCCACCGCGGGATGGAGCGCGGCGAAGGCGTCGTCCACGCACCCTGGGTTCGCCGCGCCCGATGCCGCCGCCGCTTGCGAAGCAAGGTGCGCCCCAGGCGGCTGCGAACAAGAATCGCATGTCCTCCGCCCTGGCCAGAATGTTGCGCGATACAACGGGCATCTACGACCGGCGTTGGGTCGCCCAGACGAAAAGCGACTTCAACACCGAAGTGCGTCCCGAAACGGTCGAGCAGCACCATCGCTATTGGGACGCGATCGTTCGCGCCGTCGAAACGTCTGAATTCGACGAATTGATGGCCTTCGCACGCGAAGCCGGCCGCTTCCAATCGAGTCAAGGCTACGAGTTTGCCGACGCGGTCAAGCGTACGGTCGAAGCGACCAACCTGATCGAGATGTCGCTGCTCGAGGCCAACAGCGGCGCGATTCCGCAGATCGAGATCATCAACGAGATCGGCGAACTGCGTTCGATGATCGTGATGGCCGTCGCCGAGGGCTATAAGGAAGATCAAGAGAGCAAGGCGCGCACGCCCAGGTCGCACGCGGGCGAAGAGCTGCGCGCGGTGCTGCAACGCACGCTCAAGTCGAGCGCGACCGAATTGGCCGCGGGCGACGAGATTCCGCCGCTCTACGAGGGCGGGATGCGCTTCCACTTCGTCGACTACGGCAAGCTGCGGCTCTACAATCTTTTGCCCAACGGCCGCTGCATCACGCTCTCGATCCTCGGGCCGGGCGACATCTTCTTGCAGTGGCGCGCGGAATCGCAGAGCCTCTCGTGCCTCTGCGCCGAGGCGATGCACGGCTCCCGCGTGCTCAGCGCCACGCAACGCGACATGGCCGACGTCGTGGCCGCGGAACCTGCCGCGGCCATCGAGTTGATGACCTCCTTCGCGCGGCGCCTGACGGAGTCGCAAGTGCTGATCGAAGACCTGATGAACAACAGCGTCAACCTGCGGCTCTACCGCACGTTGCTCGAACTCTCGAAGCAGTTCGGGCGGGCGGAAAACGGCGCGAGCGTGATCGACTACCCGCTGACGCACCAGCGGCTGGCCGACATGATCGGCTCCAACCGGGTCACGGTCACCCGCAAGCTCCACGAACTGATGGAGCGCGGCATCATCGCCACCCGCAAGAACTCGACGATCGTGCTGCGCGACGCCACCGGCCTGGCCAAGCTGGCCGAAAGCGGCGCCTCGGAGTAGTGGCTAGTCCCCGGGAGCCGAAACAGCGGCACCCCGGCTCGGGTACCTGGAGCCGGAGGTTCCAACTCAGCCATGCATGCTTTCGTCCGCCTCACCCTGATCGTCGCCGTCGCCCTGACCGCGCTCTTCCTGCTGGCCCTGGTCTTGAAGGTGATCGTGGCCGCCGTCTTCGTCGCGGTCGTGCTCGTGGCCGGCTTCTTCGCGGTCAACTTCCTGCGCGGCTACTTCACCCGCCGCGCCCGCCTCACCACAACACTAAGGTAGGCCCGGAGCAGCCGGTCGCGGCGGCCCCGAATCGTTCGCCGGATCGAGGAGCCGGCGGAAAAGCCGGGGCTGCCGCTCAGGGTGATAGTCGTCACCGAGGCCTCCCCGTTGCCCCCGTACAGTTACGGCAACACACGAGGGGTGACGCCGCATGCTTCAGAGTCCGATCCGCCAGCTCAAGCCCGGCACCATCGCGCCGGCGCTGTTCGTCGACCGGCCCAAGTCGGAGACCGCCAAGCGCGTCCACAAGTACTTTGAGACCTCCGGGTTTTCGCGTTGGTCGGCGATCTACGGAAGCGGCGACATCCCGCCGATCTGGAAGGTCATCCGCGACGGCCACCAGCGCTCGGTCGACAAGGTGATCGAGTGGGTGACCGCCGAGCGGCTCCACACCGTGCTCGACGCGGGCTGCGGCACCGGCACCTTGGCCATGGGTCTGGCCGACCACGGTTTCGAGGTCGACGCCTTCGACGTCTCGGCGCCGATGATCCACTTCGCCAAGTACATCAACGGCGGCCGGGTCAAGGGTCTCGCGCCGCAGTTCATGGTCGGCGACATCGCGGCGCTCGCCGGTCAGGAAAAGACCTACGATTTGGTCTGCTGCCTCGACGTGCTCTTCCACTATCCGTATGAGGAAGTCTCGGACATGCTCCGGCGGCTCACCTCGCTCTCGTCCCGCAAGCTGGTCGCCTCGTTCGCTCTGCGGACCGCGGCCAACGACTTCTGGATGAAAGTCGGCCAGCGCTTCCACACGAAGAACCGGATGACCAAGCTGTTCATGTTCAGCTACGACGAGGTCGAGCAGATTCTGTACCGCGCCGGCTTCCGCATCACGCGCAAGCATCGGGTCAAGTTCTTCTTCTACGACTCCTTCGTGTTCGAGGCCGTGCGGGTTTAGAGCCCAGCCCATGATCGAAGCCGCCGCAGTCAAGCTCCCCAAGGACCGTCCCAAGCAGTCGCTGCTCGCGCCGCGCCTCTATCGCACCGACATCGGGCTGCTCAACTCGTTGAAGATCGACCTCTGTCGCGAAGAGTTCGAAGAACTCCAGCGCGACTTCGAGGCCGACTACAACCGGGCGCACTTCCGTTGGGGCGACGACGTCAACGGGCTCGACTACAAGCCCGTCATCGAGGAATTCTACGAGTTTCTCAACCGTAGTTCGATCGGCGAGTTTTCGGGTTGTCTGCTGTACAGCGACGTGCACAAGCACCTCGACGATCCGACGCTCAAGTCGATCTACAAGGCGATGTCGCGCGACGAAGGCCGCCACTCCTCGTTTCTCAACTGGGTGATGCGCCACATGGGCCGCCCCTTCGACCTGGCGATTCTGCCCAAGGTCGAAGGCCTGCAGTACATGCACCCCAAGTGGATCTTCGTGACCACGTATCTGTCCGAACTGGTCGGCTACTATCGCTACCAGAACATCTCCGACCACCTCAAGCTGCACCCCGAGTACCAGTTCCACCCGATCTTCACGTACTTCGACAACTGGTGCAAGGACGAGCGCCGGCACAGCCGCTTCTTCGCCCTGATGATGCGCAGCCAGCCGCAATTCTACTCGTCGTGGCTCGACAAGGTCGGCATCAAGTTCTTCACCCTGGCCGTGTACATCACGATGTACCTGCGCGACGCGCAAGCCACGGTCTACGAAAAGCTCGGCATCGACTGGGAAGCCTACGACCGCAAGGTGATCACCGAAACCGAGGTGGCCGCGCGCGGCGTGTGGGGCATCGCGATCCCGACGGAGTCGGACTACTTCCTCGACTGCCTGCGCGCGATGGCCGAAAACAACCGGCGCAACAAGGCGGGGCGCGCGGCGAAGGGCTTGGCCAAGATCGGCGCGGTCACCATGCGCTACCTGCGCTGGGGCAACCAGATCGTGCAGTACGCCAAGTTGATGCTGCAGCCGCACGGATTCGTCGAGCCGCTGCCGCGCAGCCGCTGGACCGAAACCTGCTGCGAACCGTCGGACACCAGCGGCCTGCTGCTGCGCGGCTCGACGCCCGTCTCGCTCCGCGAGCCCGTTACGGCTTAACTCGCCGGCGAAGCCTCAGTGCTTCGCCAGCGAGTCCTCGGTCAGCGTGAAGGTCATGCCGACCTTGCGCGTCTTGTAGCCCGTGTTGTCTTCCTGACGCGTCGTCTTGTCGAGCTTGGCATCGAGCGGCACCAGGCGGCTCGGATCGTAGTCGAAGGTGCCGAGCGTCGTGCCGGTGAGACCGTCCGCGCCCGTGCGCGTATAGTTTTCCTCGAGCGCGAGCGAGATCTGATTCGCGTCCTTGATGGCGCCGAGCCGCAGGGTCTTTACCGTGGTGTAGTTCGGCGCGGTCTGCTTGAACGTCCAGGAATCGCCGACCGCGCGCTCGCCGCCCATCAGTCCCGGCGAGAGCAGCGCGACGATCTCGGTCTCTTCCTCGGTCAGCGTGCCTTGATTGGGCAGAAACACCAGGCCCGCGCCGTTGCCTTGCACGGCGACCCGCACTTTGGCCGCGGAACGCTCGCCGGCGTCCTCGCTGACGTCGACCAGTAAGTCGCCGCTCGCGACTCCGACGATGTCGCAGACGATCGTCCCGTGTGAGGATCCCGAGGCGATGTAATGTTCGGTGTTGCCGCCGCGGTTGGCCGCGACGTCGATCGTTCGCGTGTCCGTTTGGGTATTGAGATCGACTGCGACCGAGAAGACCAGGTGCCGCAGCGGCTTGCCGGAGACCGTCGCCGCCGCGCTCGCGGCCGGACTCGGCGCGGAAGCCGGCGGGTCGGCGGCGAGCGCCGCGGCCGGCAGCAAGGCGATGCCCAGCGCGAGCGCGGCCCGCGCGCTCACGTTTTCGACGCCGCCCGCTCGACGAGGCGCGCCAGCGAGGCGCTCAGCGCGTCCGGCGTTTCGTACCAAGGCGAATGTCCGCATTCCAATACCTCCAGCGTGGCGTCGGGAAGGGCCCGAACGGTCGCGCGCGCTTCGTCGAGCGAAATGATGGGGTCGAGGGCGCCGGCGATCACCGCGACCGGGACGGTCAGGTCCTCGAAGAGATCGTCGGAGGCGACCCGCGCGGCCATTCCGCGCAGCATCGCGGCGGCCCCGCGGGGATCGGTGCGCTCGACGATCGCACGCGCCCGGGCGACCAGTTCCGGAGACGACGCGGCGAAATCCGGCGCGAAGAAGCGCGGCAAAAACGCCTCGGCGATCGGCGCGATGCCCTCGCGCTCGGCGCGGGCGGCCAATTCGAGACGTCCCGCCGCGGCCTCGGGCGTGTCGGCCGAGGCGCGGCTGCAGACCAAGGCGAGGCCCGCGCAGCGCTCGGCGAACATGCGGAAGAACGCGAGCGCCGCGTAACCGCCCAGCGAATGTCCGGCGATGACGGCCCGCTCGACGCGCAGCGCGTCGAGGATCTCGAGCAGATCGCCCGCGAGTTGTTCCATCAGATAAGGCCCCGGCGTAACGGTCGTGCTGCCGAGACCGCGCAGGTCGAAGCGGATCACCCGCGCGCTTCCCGCCAACGCGGCCGCCTGCGCGTCCCAAATCTCTTTGGCCAGCGGAAATCCGTGGATCAAGACGAGCGCCGGCCCGCGACCTTCGTCGCGAACGTCGAACTCGGCGCCGTCCGTTGCGATCAGCATGCGCGCTCCTTCCGCCGCCGGTACGCGGGTCCCCGTTTGCGCGGGCGCGTATGAGAAAGCCCATGCCCACGGCCCGAACCACTCCCGCACGCGCGGCCTACGTGCCCTTTCCGTTCGCCGCGATCATCGGCCAGGACGAGGCCAAGCTCGCACTGCTGCTCGCGGCCATCAATCCGCGCGTCGGCGGCGTGCTGCTCTCCGGACCGAAAGGCACCGGCAAGACCACGCTGGTCCGCGGCGCCGGCCAATTGCTGCCGGCCCTGACCCGCGCCGACTGTCCTTACGGCTGCGACCTAGACGGAGTAAACCTGTGCGTCGACTGCGCCGAAACGCTGGCCCGCGGCGAGCGACCGCGCACCCGCAAGACGCCGGGCGACATCGTCGAGCTGCCCATCAACGCACAACTCGACGACGTCGTCGGCGCGATCGACCTGCGCGCCGCGCTCGAACGCAGCACGATCGATTTCCGGCCCGGCCTGCTGGCGCGCGCCAACCGCAACGTGCTCTACGTGGACGAGATCAATCTGCTCTCCGACTTGGTGGTCGACGCGCTGCTCGACGCCGCCGCGCAGGGCGTGGTGCACGTCAAACGCGGGCAGCACGCAATCGACTATCCCTCGCGCTTCACGCTGGTCGGAACGATGAATCCGGAGGAAGGCGAACTGCGTCCGCAGATCACCGACAGAATCGGTTTGCGCGTCTTCGTGCAGTCGGCGCCGTCGTACGAAGAGCGGCTCGAGATCTACCGGCGCAACGCCGCCTTCGGCCGCGACCCCCGCGGCTTCGCCGAGTCGTATGCGGCGCAGACCAAGAAATTGCGCGGCAAACTCGCCGGCGCGCTGAAGCGCATCGAGACCGTGCGCGTCGCGCCCGAAGCCGAGGCGGTGGCGATCGAAGCGGTCGCGCGGCTCGGCATCGACTCGCACCGCACCGAGTTCGTCGCGCTCGAAGGCGCGAGCGCGCTGGCCGCCTGGGAAGGCCGCGACGTCGCCACCGCGGTCGACGTCGCGCGCGTGCTGCCGCTCGCGGCGCGTTTGCGACGCAGCCGGTTGCGCGTCGAAGCGCTGTCGGAGCATTTAGCCGAAGATGCCGCGATCGCCGCGGCGCTCGAAGCGACCCTCGGCGACGCGCCCGCGCAGCAACCAAACGAAGAGCGCTCCGGCGAAAGCGCGCCGCAGATCGTAGTGGCCGCCGAGTTGACCCAGAAGCGCGCGCTGCCCGCAAAGGCGCAGCGCGACCGGGAGGGCCAGCCCTCGGGCTCGCAATCGCTGCGCCCCAACGGCCGTCTCGACGTCGGCGCGACGTTGATCGATCGCGCCGCGGTCAGCAAATCCGGCGCGCCGCCCGATCCGAAAGAGACCGTCGAAACCGCCACGCCGCCGCGCTTGACGATCCTCGTCGTCGACGCTTCGCTGTCCACGGCGAAGTCGTCGGAGCTGGTCCGTGCGGCCGGACGCGAGCTGCTCCGGCCCATCTACACCGAGCGCGAACGCGCCGCGCTGATCTCGTGCTGGGGACCTCACGCGGAGGTGGTGGTCGACGAAAACACCGGTCGCAACATCGATTTGGTGGCCGCGCGCATCGACGAACTCGAGCCCGGCGCGGTGCGCGCGCTGACGCCGCTGGCCGAAGCGCTGGAGCAGGCGCGGCGCATCGCCGAGCGTTTTCGGCGCGCGCACCCGAGCGCGGAGATCGACGTCGCGGTCTTTTCCGACGGCCGCGCCAACGTTCCGCTCGGCGGCGAAAGCACCGTGGCGGCGGCGCTCGCGGCCGGCGACGCGAGCCAATTATTGGAGCTCGCGGGCGAGCAATGCCGCCACATCGCGGCGCAATTCGCGGGCCGCGTCAACCTCACGTGCGTCAATTTGGACGAGTACGAAGCCTATCCGCTGATGCGCGAACTCGCCACCGCGGCGCGCGGCAGATACTTCCCGCTGACGGCGGTTGTTGCCAAAATCCTCTAAGATGAGGTATAAATGGTACAACTACCCTGACGACAACGAATTCGACCGTCGTCAGACGGTCGATTCGCGGAAAGGATGACTACCTTTACAGATGGCAGTCAAGAAGAAAGCGACCCGTAAGAAGGCCGCAAAGAAGACCTCCGCCAAGAAGGCGGCGCCTCGCAAGAAGGCCACCGCTAAGAAGGCGACGGCGAAAAAGGCCGGAGCCAAGAAGAAGGCCACTCGCAAGAAGGCCGGCGCCAAGAAGACGACGCGCAAGAAGGCCGGCGCCAAGAAGACCGGCGCGAAGAAGGCCACCCGCAAGAAGGCCGTTCGCAAAGCCGCTCCGCGCAAGAAGACGGCGCGCAAGACCACTCGCAAGGTGGCGAAAAAGGCCGGCTAGAGCCGCAGATCCATCCCCGAAGCGAACCGTGCGCGAGCACGGTTCGTTTCTTTTTTACGGGGTCGCGATCTGCGCGAAGGCCTCGAGCGAGTCGTCGCGGCGCACGCGACGCCGCGGTAAGACGTAGGGTTGGGCCAGGCTCTTCACCGCGCCCGGGATCTCGGTGAACGCGGCGCGGATGCCCAGTTCGCGCATCACGGCGAAGGTCACGTCGTCGTATTTCCCCGCCGGATAGGCGTACGTATACGGTTTCTCCCCGCTCAGATACCGGGCGAAGACGGCCATGCAGTGCCCGGCCTCGGCGCGCTGTCCGGCGCGATCGAGCGTCGAGAGATCGAGGTGGAACGTGCCGTGACAGGCCACTTCCATGCCCGCTTCGCGCAGTTCGCGCAACTGGCGCCAACTCAGGTGGCGCGGCGTTCCGACGAAGCCGGCCGAGACGTAGAACGTCGCCGTGGCGCCGAAGCGGCGCAGGATGGGCAGCACCGTGGTCGCGCCGTCGGCGTAGCCGTCGTCGAAGGTCAGCACGATCGCGCGCTCGGGACGCTCGCCGCGCGCGAGCGCGTCGGCGAGTTGCGCGGCGGTCATGGTGCGGATGCCGTGCGTTTGCAGCCAGCGCAACTGGGCCGCGAAGCGCTCGGGAGCGACGGTGAGATCGCGTCCGACCGGATCGCTCGGCACCACCGCATCGACTTTGTGGTACATGAGCACCGGCACGCCGCCCCAGTCGCGCGCCGCGCCGGCGGGCGACGCTAGCGCCAGCGCGGCGCAGACGAGCGCGAAGACGGCGCGCGCCCTCACGGCGTGCCCGCCAGCGTCGCGAGCGGATTGCGGAAGACGAGCGTACCCGCGCCGCGCGCGGGCGCGCCGCCGAGCGAGGGAACCGCGTAGAGCGAGATCAACACGACCGGCGGATTCACATCGGCGGGCAGCGATACCTCGACGCGGCGCCAGCCGGTCCAGTCGACGCGCTTGACCAGCGTCAGCGCGCGCTGCTCGCCGAAGCGGTTGAGCACCGCCACGCGCAGTCCCGCGCCGCTCGCGTCGCCGAGCACTTCGAAGGAGAGCGCGAGCGGGGCGCCCGGTAACGGCGCGTCGGCGCGGGCGTACGCCGCGCGTTCGGCGCCGCCGAAGTCGTAGCGCAGATGTAACTCGCCGTCCGGCGTCAGCTCGACGCCGCCGGGCGCGCCGGCGGGCGCGGCGGCGAAATGCCAGCGCGCGGCCTGCGCGTCGCGGAAGAGCGGCAGCGCAACCTCGTGACTGCCGACGGCAACGATCGTTTTTGCGCGGACTCCGCCCGCTTCGGCGGTCACCTCCGCGTTGCGCGCGCCCGCGACGAACGTGCCGTCGGCTGCGATCGTGCCTCCGCTCGCGTGCCAGCGGACCGCGTCGCCGAGTTCGATCGGCGTTTCGCCGGCGCCGCGGCCGAGCGCACGCAACCGCAGCGTCGCACCGGGTTGCAGGTCGAGGTCCTGCGGTTCGATCGTCAAGCCGCTCAATTGAGAAACCACGTCGTAATGCAGGGTCGCGGTGCGCGGGCCGCCGCGTTCGCGCACGGTCGCGGCGTGCGGCCCCGGCTCGCGCGCGGTCGCGAACGCTTCGAACGCGGCGGCACCCAAGCGATGGCCGGCGTCGTCTACCACCGCGCCGCGCAGATCGAGCGACACGCCGCCGAGCGCGCTGAAGCGTTCGGGGCGCACGATCAGATGCGGGTTCGCCCCGCGCGGTGCGTCGCTATACACGAAGAACCCGTCGGCCACGGGACGTTCGAGGCCGTCGCTCGGCGCGTTGAGGACGCTCGCGCGGTCGTCGCCGAGCACCCGCGCCACCAACGTCGCCGAGCCGCCGGAGTCGAACGCCATGCCGGCACGCGCGCCGAAGCCGAGCATCAACGCACCGAATTCCGGGCGGGTCAAGCCGACCGATTGCGCCGGCGAACGTCCGTCGACCGCGATCAAGAGCAGCGTGCCGTCGCGCAATTCGGCCGCGCCGGAGACGGGGAAGCGGCGGTCGCGTTCTTCCGGAGCGGGCGAATTCGGATCCTCGACGGCCGCGCCGCCGTCGACGAGCAACGGGCCGCCGCCGACCGCACAGAACAGTTGCGCCGCCGGCGGATCGAGCGACGCATCGAGTGCGAGCGCGTCGCCGGGTTGCGGAAGCGGCGCGAGCGCCAGCGCCGCGGGGCCGAAAGCGAGTAACGGCGGAACCAGCGGCGCGCTGCCGTCGGCATCGGCAACGCGCGTGACGCGATAACGCGACGCGACGCCGGGCGAGGCGTCGAGCGCTTCGAGTTCCGCAACGCGCACGCCCGGCGCCGGGCGCACGGCGCCGTACGTCGGCAGCAGCAGCGACGCGCCGCCCTGCGGCGGCCAAATGCCGACGCCGGTCAACGGGACGCGCACCGTTCCGTAACTCGCGGTCCCCGCGAAACGCACCGAACCGAAGCGAATGCCGCCGTCGCGCGCGACGCTGAGCGCCGCGCGCAGCGACGGCGTGCGCCACAACGCGCCGCCGCGCACCACGACGTTGAGCGGTTGATTGGTTTGGCCGATGTCGAAGTAATCGGCGTTGACGCCGACCACCGCGCCGGTGCGGGCGGCCATCGACGAGACCGTCTCGCCGGGCGAGATCAGGCGATCGTGCGCGACGACGGCATCGAAGCGCACGGTCGGGTCGCGCGGATCGACCGCGACGAGGTGGATCGTCAGCGGCCCCGACGACGTGCTCAGCCGATAGGTGGCGCGCGTGACGCCGGGGGCGACGAACGCACTGCTCGACGACGACGCCGTCACCAGCGGAAACGGCGCGGGCGGGGCGAGCGGCGCGAAGATCACGGCGACGGCCGCGCTTCCGGCACCGGCGTTGAGGCGGCGACCGGGGCGACGAGCGTCGGCGGCGGCGCGTCGCTATAGACGAAGAGCGCGTCGGAAACCCAGCGTTCGGCGCTATCGTCGGAGGGATGGTTGCGCACGGTCACGTTGGCGTCGCCGGGCGCGCGCGCGACCAGCGTCACCGAGCCGCCGGAGTCGAGCGCCATCGCGTCGACCGCGCCGAAACGCAGCAAGAGATCGCCGAACTCGGGACGGGTCATGCCCACCGAACGCTCCGGGTGGCGACCGTCGACCGCGACCAGCAGTAGCGCGTCGTCGGGACGGCGCGCGATCGCGATTACCGGCCAGCGCACGTCGCGCTCGTCGGGCGCGGGCGCGTGCGGATCCTCGTACCAGGCGCCGTTCTTGATCATGAGCGGGCCGCCGCCGATCGCCGCGACCGCGCCGCGCACCGGCGGGTCCAACGCGTAATGCAGCGTCACCCGGTCGCCGGGCCGGGGCAGCGGGCCTTTCAGCAGTTTACCAAACGCGACGCCGTAGCTCACCGGCAACGGCGCCGTCGCCTTCTCGAGCTTCGTCACCCGGAAGACGCCGGCGCGAAGATCGACCGGCGCGAGCCGCGCGAAGACGACGCCGTCCGCGGCGGGCAGCGTCTTGCCGAAGCGCGGCGTGATGACCGTGACGTCGCCGGCCGGCCACTCGTTCAACTGCGTGACCGGAAACTTTGCGTGGGGCGTAGTCAAGGTGCCGGTCAAACGAAACTCGCCGAAGGTGAAGCGTCCCTTGCGATCGACCACGAGGGCCGCGCGATCGGTCGGGCCACGCAGCAACTCGCCGCGCGTCATCAACAACCCCTGCGGTTGATAGGTGCGCCCGATGTCGAAGTAGTCGCCGTTGGCGCCGCCGACGGCGTGCGTGCGCACGCCCATCGCCGAGGTGCGCTCGCCGCCCGAAAGCACGTGATCCTCGGCGATCGCCGTATCGAAGTGCAGCGACGGCTCGTGAGGATCGGCGAGCAGCACGCTGACCGCGAGCGGCCCGTGCTCGCCGGTCATCGCGTACTGCGCGTACTCGAGCGAGGGCGCGATCGTCTCGACCCGCATCGATTGCAGGTTGGGCTCGGCCCCGACCAGCGCGATCAGTTGACCGATGCCGCGCAGTTGCGGCGTGCCGTTCCACAACCAGGCGAAGCTCGGCCCGAGGTCGCGCACTTCGCCTTCGAATTCGAAGGGCACGCCGTCGAAGACGCCCGCGACGCCGCGACTCCCGGCCATGCCCGCGCCGAACGACAGCGTGCCGTGCAAGCCGGCGATTTTCTTTCCATCGGCTAACACCAGGTCGGCGCCTTCGACGTGGCCGTCGAGCCGCGGCAGGCCGCCGCGCGGCGCGCGGAGTTCGACGTCGCGCAACGTTCCGGCCACGACGCGGACCGGCGCGTCGCTCGCCAGCGCGCCGAGCGCGTCCAAGGGCAGCGCGCGGGCGCTCCATTGCGCGCCGTCGGCATCCGCATGGCCTTCGAGCGGATAGGCCGAACCGCCGGCGAGGAGCGTCGCCGACGTCGTATAGACGAGGCTTGCGGGCGCGACGTCGGCGACGATTTCGACGTTCTGCAGGGTCGCGGCGACCTGCGGGACGGCCCCTCCGGAGAGGTTGACCGAACCGCCGCGGACGGCAAGATGCATGCGCTCGACGTGCAGCGCGCGCAATGCGCGGGAGAGGCGCGCGCCCGCGCCGCCGCGCCAGCGATCGACCGAGAAGGTCAACTGCGGCGTCTCGAGCGTGACGTCGACCCGGTCGTCGCCGTAGTCCAGCGCGACGTTGGGCAACGACGCCAAGAAGACGTCGCCGGGCGACGTGAGGCGGACGTCGTCGAGCAGCAGCGTGTGCCCTTGGTGACGGACCGCGCCGATCTCGACCTCGTAGCCCGAGGCGGCGGCGAGGTTGCGCGTGAGCAGCGCGCGTTCGAGCGGTTCGCGGGCGACGAAGCCCGCGACGACGGCGATTGCGACGAGCAACAGCGCCCAACGGAGCGGGCCTGAGGAAGCGGACGTCGATCGACGCGAGGAGCGGTAACCCATGAGGCGCCCGGGGATTGTGCGGAGGCGGCGTCGCACTCACCTTTCGCCATGCTCCGTTTCGCGCTCGCACTCGCCTTGGCGTTCGCCGCAGTCGCCCCGGTGCGAGCCGACGCGCCCCTGCCGCAGCCCGCGCCGGGCGCGCGCACGCCGTACCTCGCGGTGCTGGTGTGGCACGACGTGGTTTCGCCGAAGGAAGTCTGGTTCGACACGACGGTCGAGACGTTCCGCGCTCAGTTGGAAGCGATCCGTCGCGGCGGCTTTCACGTCATCACGCTGGCCGCGCTGCGCGACCACCTCGAACGCGGGACGCCCGTGCCGTCCAAGCCGCTCGTGCTGACCTTCGACGACGACGGGCACGGCCTCTACGACAACGCCTTCCCGCTGCTGCGCAAGTATCGTTTCCCGGCGACGCTCTTCGTGCACACGAACTTCGTGGGCAAGACGACGACGAAGCGTCACAACACCTGGCCGAATCTCGCGGAGATGTCGCGCAGCGGCCTGATCGACGTGCAGAGCTTGACGGCCAACCACCCGCCCGACCTGCGCGCGCTCGACGACGCGGGCGTGCTGCACGAACTGCGCCTCTCGAAACTCTCGCTCGAGAAACGGCTGGGCAAACCGGTCTACGCGCTGGTCTATCCCGAAGACAACTACGACGACCGGCTCGCGCGTCTCGCAGCGCGCACCGGGTACCGGCTCGCGTTTACCGAGGATTGGGGCGCGGCCGGCGATTCACCCAATTTGTTGACGATCCACCGCTACTCGTGCCTGACGCGTTTCGATCAAGCGCTGCACGACGTCGCGGCCGGAGGGCCGGGCTAAGCTCCCTTACGAGAATCCTACGCGCGTGACGCTGGTTACCAGGTGCATCGGAATCTCGTCCGCGGTCGCGAAGCGATCGAAAATCGCGTCGATCCGAGCGTGCAGCGCGTCGGCTTCGGGGCCTTCGCGCGGCAGGTACGACGTGCTGCGTGCGCGGGCGTGCAGTCCCGCGCGGTCGAGCGGGTGCGTGTTGCGGAACTCCTCACGCACGGTCAGCGCGGGATCGATTCCGGCGGCCTTGCCCAAGGCTGCGGTGCTGCGGCGTTGTTCGGTTGCGTCGGTCGCGTAGCGGCGCACGAGGTCGCCGTAGGCCGCGGTAAACGGATCGCGTTCGTCGCGTTCGTTGTAGACGATGGCCAATCGTCCGCCGGGACGCAGGATGCGCCGCGCCTCGGCGGCGACGGCGTCGGGATCGAACCAGTGCCACGCCTGGAAGGCGGTGACGACGTCGACCGACGCGTCGGGCAGCGTCGTGTGTTCGGCTGTAGCGTCGACCCAGGTCAAGCGCGGATGCGGCTGGGCGGCCTGGCGCATCGCGGCGTTCGGCTCGATTGCGAAAACGCGCGCGCCGAGGTCTGCCAGCAATCGCGACGAGATGCCCGTGCCCGCCCCGACGTCGGCCACGGCGAGGCTGCCGGGTTCGCCGAGTCCGGCGAAGATCGCGGCGATCGCCTCGGGCGGATACGAGGGGCGGCCGGCGACGTACGCGTCGGCGCGGTGGGTGAAGCGATCGGTAAACGACATCGGGCCGGGTCCTCGCGAGGCGCGTCAGCGCCAGCAGTTCGTAATCGGAAGGGCGTGCGCGCTTCTGCCCGCGTGGGGCAGGCCGTACATGTCTTCGAGCGTGCGCAAGACGGAGAGGTGATCGATGCGCTGCGCGTAGCGGCCCGGCTTGACCATCGGTCCGACGAACACGGTCGGAATCGTGTTACCGGAGTCCAGCCCCTCGTCCCAGGTCAGGATGATCAGCGTGTCGTTGCGCATGGCCCAGTCGACCAACGGTTTGAGGTGCGCGCTGAGCCATGCGTCTCCGACGCCGATGCTCGAGTCGTGCATGTCGTCGACGATGTCCGGAATGATGAACGACACCGTCGGCAGCTTCGCGAAGGGCGGGAACGCGGAGAACGGCTGGTTCGCACTCGGCGGCACGTTGCTGAAATGCACCCAGGGCACGTGCTTGCGTCCGTAACGGCCCGCAGCGCAAATGGTGGACCCGACGCCGGGCAACGCTTCGGAGTAGCCGGCGAACGAGTAATGCGCCGCGCGCAGCAGGCTGCCGAGGTTGGGCGCATCGGCGGGAATTCCGGTGGCCGGGCAGCCGTCGCCGTTGTCGTTGGTCAGACCCGAAAACAGCGCGAGGTAGTTGGGAAGGCTCGGGTGCGTCACGCCGTGCGCGTTGGTGAACAGCGCGCCGCGCGCGAACAGTTGGTGGATGTAGCGAGCGTCCGAGGCGTCGTTGACCTGCGCGAACGAGCGGTTCTCTTCGATCACGATGACGACGTGCGCGGGGCGCGGCAGTTGCGCCGGCGCAGCCGACGCCGCGACGGGCGGGCGCGCGAAGCAAACGAAAACCGCAGCGAGCAGCGCGATGGGTCGAACCAGGAACGAGATCGGCGAACGCATCGCGGTGCGTTTCCGCGCCGCGCGTTCCGCCCCCGCTGCTACTTCAGCCCGGCGCCGATCGGCGGTTCGGTCGTATCGGAGATCTTGGTGTAGGCGGCCGAACCGATCTTCCAACCGAGCCCTTCGTTGAAGAACAGCGCGAAGGTAAAGTCGCCGCGCTCGCTCTGCGCCACCCCCTTGATGGCGTAAGAGACCGTCACCGGCACCACGGCGTACGCGAGAAACCCGTCGCGGTGGAAGTAGCTCGGATGCGGCGCCCGGACGGCGCGGAAGCCGGTCATGCCCGCGGCCTTCATGACTTTGGTGTTGGCCGCGAACCAGCGCTTGACCGCGCCGGCCCCGGAGAAGTTGTAGGGCGCCACGTCGTCGATGATGTTCGGCGCCCCGGAGAATGCGTCTTCGAGCCGCGTTTCGTCGAAGGCGTTGAAGCCGGCGATCAGGGCGTCGACCGGCTTCATGGCGGCCGGATCGACCGGATCGGCTTTGGCCGGCCCCGCGCCGGAGGCGAGGAGGGCGGCGAGGAGCAACGCAGCGGCCGGGGAGCGGAAGTCCATCCGGCGAGGATTGCCGTCGTTAAAAGGTTGCTCCTCCTAACGCGGGTGACTGCTATCACGGCCCCGTCACCCAGCCTCCGCTAGCGTCTCTCTATGAAGATCGTCGGGTATTCGTCGTGGGCTCCGGACGAGCGGGCCAACGCCATCCGCCTCGCCTTCAAGGGCCTGCGCGCCAAGACGGGCCAAGAGTGGACGTTGAGCCACTACGGAGCGTCGGATTTCAACGATCCGGCCGCGCTGGCGCGCTTCCGCGCCGACATCAAGACGGCCGACGTGCTGATCGGCTGGCAGTCGATGAGCGTCGACGTGGTGGAGCGCATGGCCGCGCTGCTGCTCGACATGGACGCCGCCGGAGAGCTGAGCAAGGTCAAGTTCCTCTGGTACGACATCCCCGACCCGCGTCTGCAGAAGCTGATGTTCAAGTCGCTCGGCTTCGAGTTCGACATGAACAAGTCGAACCCGATGCGCGACATGTCGATGGCGCTCAAGCGCTTCCAAGCCAAGGCGAAGAACGAAAAGATCGACGAGTTCTGGGAAGCGCGCCAAGGCTTCCTGGGCATGCAAAAGATGGTCGGCGCGGCCCCGATGATGGCCAAGCTGATGCAGAAGCCCGTCTTCAAGTCGCTCGTGATGATCGGCTACTGGAACAACCGTTCCGTCGAAAACGTCGAGAACATGTTGCTCTATCTCATGAAGCATTTCATGAACGGCGCCTACAAAGGCGAGGTGCCGCTGCCGCAAAAGGTCGAGAACGAAGGCATCTACCATCCCGCGCACAAGGGCCTGTTCCACACGCCCGAAGAGTATTTGGCTTGGTATCAGCCCTGGTACGAGAAGACCTACGGCAAGAAGCCCTGGGATCGCGTGGGCTTCATCACCCACGACCTGTTCCTGGTCGAGTGGAACCTGCCGGTGCTCGATTCGGCGATTGCCGAGTGGGAGAAGCGCGGCCTGGGCGTCATCTGCTCGATGACCGCGGTCTTCAACGCGCACATCGTTTCGCGCGGGCATTTGATTTCGAAAGACGGTAAGCCGCTAGTCGGCGCGGTGTACCACAACGTGCCGCTCTACCTCGCGGGCTCGATGTTCGCCGGCGCGCCCGAAGCCTCGATCGAACTCATTCACGATCTGGGCAACCCGCGCGTCTACACCTCGCCGATCAACGCGGCGATGTCGAAGGCCGAACTCGAGAACTCGAAGTTCGGCATCGCCTCGCTCGAGTACATCGGCAACATCGTCACGCCGGAAACCGAGGGCATCCAGCCGCTGCCGCCGATCTGTTCGCGCGAAGAGGGCGGCGAGATCAGCGCGCTCGAGCCGCTTCCGGATCGCGTCAGCCTGCTCGGCGAGGTGACCTCGCGCTGGCTCAAGCTCCGGCATCTCAAGAATTCGGAGAAGCGCGTCGCGCTGTTCACCTACAATTTCCCGCCGGGGCCGGGCAACGTGGGCGTGGCCTTCTTCCTCGACGTCGCGGGCTCGATCCGCTCGATCCTCGAGACCTTGCGCGACGCGGGCTACGAAGTCGGCGAGATCGACGCGACGGACGCCGACCTCTCCAAGAAACTCCAAGACATGTACGCCGGCCATTTGACCGTCGGCGCAGTCTCGGCGGGCGAGATCCGCGACTGGGTCCACGACCTGCCGACCGCGCGCGAGGCGCTCTTCTACGACGTGTGGGGCCAGCCGCCGTCGACCGTACCGGTGAAGGGTCTGCGTTACGGCAACGTGCTCGTGCTCTTGCAAGACATGAAGGGCCTCGAGGACATGACGGCCATCCACGACAAGAAGGCGCCGCCGTCGCCGTGGCTCTTGGCCTCGTACCGCTACGCCACGCGCCGCTTCCAGGCCGACGCGCTGGTGCATCTGGGCACGCACGGCCTCGTCGAGTGGAGCAAGGGCAAGGAGTGGAGCCCGGCCGCCGGCGACTATCCCGAGTTCCTGATCGACGGCTGTCCGCACGCCTACGTGTACAACGTGATCGATCCGGTCGAAGCCTCGCTCGCGCGGCGGCGGTCGTACGCGACGATTCTGTCGCACCTCTGCCCGCCGCTCAAAGCGGTCGAGTCGTCGGAGGATCTGCGCAACCTGCATCGTCTCGTGCACGACTACTACAACACGATGTCCGACGACGTCGAGAAGCGCGGCGACCTCGAACAAGAGATCCGCGAAGTGCTCGAGCGCAGCGGGCTCAAGATCGACGAGCCGGGAACAAAGGCGAACGATCTGGTCGGCAAAGTCCACGACCAGTTGGTCGCGCTCGAAGGCGAGTTCGCACCCACGGGGCAGCACGTCTACGGTCGTAATCTCTCGGAGGTCGACCGGCTCGATACGTTCCAAGCCTGCCTCGAATACGCCGACGTCGACCTCTACCGCTTGATCGCGAACTGCTACGGACTCGATTACGAACGGCTGAGTAAGGCGCCCCACGAACGCAACGCCGACGGCTCGTTCAACCACGACATCCTCGACGAACTGCGCGAAGCCGGCCGGGCGATTCTCTCCGCCGAAGTGTTGCGCGCGCCGGGTTCGGCCGCCGACACCGGCAGCAAGTTGCGTCAGCAGGCGATTCTCGGCATCCTCAAGTCGCGGCCGATCGCCGGACGCAACCTCGAGAAGAGCCCGTACGAACTCGAAGTTCTCGGTACGTTCATCGACCGCGCGCGGCAATTGTACGCCGACCTCGGCCGGGTGGGCGACGCCGAACGCGACGGTCTGCTGGCCACGCTCAACGGCGGCTACGTGGAACCGTCGATGGGCGGTGAGATCATCGGCGACTGGACCGTGCTGCCCACCGGGCGCAACATGGCCTCGACCGACGTGCGCATGCTGCCGCGCGAAGCCGCACAACGCAAGGCGAAGCGGACCATCGTGCAGTTGCTCGAAGCGGCGGTGGCCGAACGCGGCAGCCTGCCGCAAGCGGTCGGCGTCGTGCTCTGGGGCGGCGAAGTCCTCGAGAGCGAGGGCGTCAGCATCGCGCAGGCGCTCGACCTGATGGGCGCGCGCGTCGCGAAGGATCGCTTCAACCGCGCGGAGCGCGTCGAACTGATCTCGCTCGACGAACTCGGCCGTCCGCGCATCGACATCCTCGGCAACACGAGCGTCGTCTTCAAGAACACGTTCCCGGGCGCGGTGCGCTTGATCCAAGACGCGGCGCAACTCGCGTCGGAAGCCGACGAACCGCACGAGTGGAATTACGTCAAGAAGCACACCGACGAACTGATCGCGCTCGGCTTCGAGCCGAAGCTCGCGCGCTCGCGCTGCTTCGGCATGGGCGAAGACGCGTTCATGGGCAAGGTCGGGGCGATGCTCGAAAGCGGCAAGTTCGAAGACTTCAAAGACATCGGCGCGGCCTGGATGAGCGACAACTCCAACGCCTATCTCCCCGAGTTCCAGCAGATCCGCGTCGTGCCCGCGCCCGAGGTGCAGAAGTATCTCGTCGAGCGGGTCGAGGTGATCCAGCAGCCGCTCGTGCAGATGACCGCCGGCCCGGTGAAGGAAGACATGTTCGCTTCGTTCACGTCGGCCTTCGGCGCGGCGAAGCGGGCGATGGGCCACACCGACACGATGATCGTGGTCAGCGACCTGACCAAGCGCGATCCGAAGATCCGCAACTTCCGCAACGTCGTGGTCAACGGCGTGCTGACCCGCTTCCACTCGAAAGCGTGGCGCGACCGCATGATGGAGCACGGCTATTCGGGCGTGACGGAGTTCGGCGACGTGTTCAAGTCGATGCGTTCGACCGAAGCGGCGCTCGGCGACACGATCTCGCCCGAACTCTGGAAGCGCACGGCCGAAGTGACGCTCGAAGAGTGGCAGCGCATCGCAGGCGCCAACCCGCACAAGACGCGCGAACTCGGCGAGATCCTGCTCGACACGAGCCGGCGCGGCATGTGGAAGGACGAGAACCTCGAGCAGCAGATCAAGGACAAGATCAACGAACTCGACAGCGACGTCGAACTCGCAACCTACAAGAAGCAGCTGGCGGGTACGGCCGGGGACTAACCCCTTCCGTGCCTCCTCAGGCTTTGGCCGCCGTCGCGGCGACGATGGCGGCGGCCATGGCGAGCTTGTGATCCGCGGTCCACGGCGGCCCTATGCGCTTCCGAATGTCGGCGAAGTGGGCATCCAGGTCATCGATGCGCAACGCTCGGCTCGCGTCGCCCTGCACCGTTTTTGCGTCGTACCAATAAACGGGCCAGCCGCGCGCCGCGGCCGCAGAGGCCAGCGCTTTGCGATACATCACCCAGTCGGCAACGTTACTCGCCCGATAGTCCGCAATCCGTTCGGCAATCGTCGGCGGCAGCGGCGGGCAGATGCGAAGCGCAATGCCCTTAACACGCGGCACGGTCAGCGCAACGGCGTCCAGCGCAAGCGCAGCATGCCTCTCCGCCGAGGCGCGCACCCGCTCGACCAAGGCCACGGCCTCGTCCGTTGGGAGCCCCTGCGCTTCGTGGTGGTGAGGGATAGCCGGTAAATCATCGTCGACGAGTTCGACCCGCCGACGGTCGAGCAGCGTTCCATCACGCGCAGCCGTGACGAACACGGCCCAACCGCCGTGATCTGAAATGCCGACGATGCCGTCGAGCTTCGAATCTACCACGTTGGTTATGCGTCAGCGGGACGATGCGGACAAGACCTTCGCCATTTCGGCGGTCGGCGCCCAGCCGGTGCTTTCGTAGAGGGGCCGGCCCTCCGCGCTGGCGTGGAGGATGGCGTAGGCGATGCCGCGGCGCTGGAACTCTTCTTCGGCCGCGAGCATCAGGGCTCGGGCGATGCCGCGGCTGCGAAACTCGGGTTCGACGAACATGTTGAAGACGTAGCCGCGGCGAGTATCCGTCGGGTGCGCCGGATGCGGCGGCCAGTCGAGTTCCATGAGCCCGACGCCGCCGACGACGCGGCCCTGGTCTTCCGCCACGAAACCGAAATAGCGTCCGTCGGCCAGGCGCGAATCGAGCCAGGCGCGGAACGGCTCGGCCATCGTGTCGATCAGCGCTTCGTCGCGGCCCATCGCGCGGAACATGCCCTCACGGTGGCGGCAGATCGATTCCGCGTCGCCCGACGCCACCGCCCGAATCAGCGGCACGCGCTCAGGAATGGCTGCCCTTCCGGCACTTCTGCCAGAACTTGTCGGCTTCGATCTGATTGGGGTCGCCGTTACCGAAGCACCAGCCCAGCTTCTGCAGTTTCACAACGATCGCGTCGCGTTGCTCGCAGGCTTTCTGCGTCGCGGGCGAGTCGCCCGATCCGCCGCGGCACTTGTCGTCGAGCCGATGTTCCGTTTTGAGCAGCGCTCGAACGTTGGGCGGGGGCGAGGCGGCCGAGGCGACCGTGGCGCCCGCGGTCTGCGCTAAGAGCGTACATGATAAAAGGGCCAAGCGCAGATATCTCATGGAGCGGCGATTCGACGCCGGAGGCGGCTCACACTTCGCGCAGCGGTTTGTTGGTTGCGTAGATCCAGATCGCGATCGCCAGCGCCAAGATGCCTCCGCCGGTAATCGTATGCGGCAGGCCGACGACGGCGCCGATGGTACCCATCAGCAACGAGCCCGCCGGCACCAGCCCCAAGATGACCATCGAAAACACCGAGATCGCGCGGCCGCGCATGTCGTCGGGCGCGAGCGTCTGCAGCATCACGTTCGAACTGCCCGTGAAGCTGAGGATCGCCAACCCGATGAACGGCAGCACGACGAGCGACACCCAGTAGACGTGCACCAAACCCAGCACCATCGTGCCGAGCGCCATGCCGACCGCGCTCGCGAACCAGACCTGGCCGCGCCGCCGGCTGCCCACCACGGCCGTCACGATCGAACCGAAGATCGCGCCGATGCCGCTCGCAGCCAGCATCGCGCCGAGCCCGCGCGCGTCGACGTGGACGACGTGGGCCGCATAGGCTGGCAAGAGCTGGGCGTACGGGCGCACCAACAAGCACACGACAGCCAAGAGCAGCACGACCCAGCGCAACACGGGATGCCGCGCCAAGAACTTCATGCCCGCCGTAATCGACGTCCAGACGTTCTCGCGCGTGGTCGAACTCGGCGGCGCGGGGCGCATGAACGTCAGCGCGGCGATCACCGCGAACGTCGCGACGGCGTTGATGTAGAACGACGCGGCCACGCCTACCGATAAGATCAACACGCCCGCGATCGGCGGACCGATCACGCTCGGTCCGTTGAAGGCGATCGAGTTGAGGCCGATCGCGTTGCCGACGTTCTCCTTAGGGACGAGCAGCGGCACCCAACTCTGACGGGCGGGCGCGTCGAAGGCCTGCGTCGTCGAACGTAAGCCCGCGAGCACGAAAATCTCCCACAACTGCAACAGATGGAAGGTCGAAAGGAGCGCCAGCGTCAGCGCGACTGCGATCTGCAAGCCGTTGGTGTAAAAGAGCACGCGGCGCCGAGGGAAACGATCGGCCACGACGCCCGCAATCGGCGAAAGCAAGACGACGGGCACGGCCGACGAGGCACCGAGGATGCCGACGTAGAGCGAGGCCATCTTGCCGTTGGCGGCGATGTTGGCCACGATGTATCCCAGCGTGGTGAACTGCATCCAGGTGCCCAAGTTGGATACGATCAGTCCGAACCAGAGCAGCCGGAAATCGCGATAGCCGAAGGGTGCGAGGACGGTGGAACGGCGCTCGGGGACGCGGGGTTCGACGGCGACCGGCGGCCGGATCACTGCGCGAGCCGCACGGCCGCGACGATCAGTTCCACCGCGCCGTCGATGCCGAAGCGCGACGTGTCCACCACCAGGTCGTACCCGTCGGGACTGGCCCAAACGACGTTGAAGCGTTCGCGCGCGTAATTGCGCCGTCGCGCGTCGACGCGCGCGATCTCGGCCTTGGCGCGTTCGGGAGTGAAGCCGAAGGCCTCGCAGAGCCGCTCGACGCGCCAGGCTTTGGGCGCGGTCAGAAAGACCCGCACCATCCCGGGGCGCCCGGCCAGCACGACGCTGGCCATCCGGCCGAGGATCACCACCTCGCCGCGGTCGGCATGCTCGCGGACGCTGCGCTCGATCTCGCGCCGGACGTCCTCGTCGAAGCGGTCCACGACCCGCGAGGGCGGGGAGACCGCCTCGGGCGTGGCCGCTTCGAGGCCGCCGAGCACACGTTCGGCCAGCGGCGGCTCGGCGCCGGCGTGCGAGGCGACCACGTCCTGCGTGGTGCCCAGGCGTTGGGCGACCGAGGCGGGCAGATCGTCGGTCAGGAGCGAGTAGCCGAGGGCTCGCGCCACGCCGTCGGCGACGGCGAGGCCGGCGGCGCCGTATTCTCGCGAGATGGTTACGATCACGTCCAGACCCCGTTCTGCCGTCGACTTCGGCTCGCCCGCCGGGGCCCGTGATGGTCATCACCGAGGCCGCGGGAGCCCAGGAGTAGCGTGGGGGAAGCACTCGGAGCCAGGGGTAGTTGCATGCTCAAGATCGCGGTCTACGGCAAGGGCGGAATCGGCAAGAGCACCTTTTCCTCGAACCTCTCCGCCGCGTTCGGCCGGCTCGGCAAGAAGACGATCCAGGTGGGCTGCGACCCCAAGCACGACTCGACGTTCACCCTCACGGGCTCGCTGATCCCGACCGTGGTCGAAGTGCTGACCTCCTATAAGTTCAAGGCCGAAGAGATCGAGCGCGAAGAGATAATCTTCACGGGCAAGTACGGCGTCGATTGCGTCGAGGCGGGCGGACCGCCGGCCGGCGCAGGCTGCGGCGGCTACGTCGTCGGCGAGACGGTGAAGCTCCTCGAGAAGTTCGGCGTCTACAAGAACTACGACGTGATGGTCTTCGACGTGCTCGGCGACGTGGTTTGCGGCGGCTTCTCGGCGCCGCTGCAGCATTCCGAGCAAGTGATCATCGTCGCGACCAACGATTTCGACTCGATCTTCGCAGCCAACCGCATCGCCACGGCGATCACGATCAAGCAGAAGACCGGCGGCGGAACGCTGGCGGGCATCGTGGCCAACCGGGCTAGCAACGCCGAACTGGTCGGGCCGTTCGCCGAGCGCATCGGCTCGACGTGCCTGGTCTGCATCCCGGAAAACGACGGCGTGCGCAAGTCGCGCCTGACCGCGCAGACCGTGTTCGAAATGGACGTAACCGGAGCCCTCGGCGCGCCGTGGGTCGACCTGGCCACGCGGATGCTCGCGGGCGTGCCGCTGACGATCCCGACGCCGATCCCCGAGCGCGAACTCTTCGCGCAGCTCGGCGCCGATTACGTGCGCCCGGCCGACATTCCCGCCCCGGCGATGGCGGTTTAACGCCGCCCGACCGGAACTCGGGCGCGGCTCGCGAACCGCGCCTTCGATGACCCTGAGCGCCCGGCACCGTGCGACGCTGCGCGCAGCCGTCGAAACCTTCGCGCCTCCCGACGCGCGCTTCGAACGCGTGACGGCTCTGGCTACGCGCGCGATCGAGGGCCTGTCGCCGCGGCGGCATCGCGAGTTCGGGCAACTGCTCGATCTGCTCGCATTACCGATGCTGGCGCCGCCGGCGTGGCGCGAACGCGCGCTGCTCGCGCTCGCCGACGCCCCGGCGGGGAAATTGCGCTCGGGCTTCGCGGCGCTCAAACGGCTCTGCGTCTTTCTCGCATACGCCGAAAGCGAGCCGGGTTCGGAGAATCCGACGTGGGCGCGCATCGGCTATCCGGGGCCGCGTACCGACCGGCCCGCGGCAACAGCGGCGCCGCTTCCGTTGTCGTTCGCGCGCGACGGCGAGACGGTCGTCGCGGACGTCGTGGTGATCGGCAGCGGCGCGGGCGGCGGCGTCGCGGCGGCGCAGTTCGCACGCGCCGGCAAGCGCGTCGTGGTGCTCGAAGCGGGTCCGGCGTTCGACGCTGCGACCTACACGCAGCGCGAAGTCTCGCTGGCCGATCTCTATCTCGAAGGCGGGCTCGCGTCGAGCGAGGACGTGGGCGTGATCGTGCTCGCCGGCGCGACGCTGGGCGGCGGGACGGCGATCAACTGGACGACATCCTTGCGTTTGCCCGACGCCATCGCGGCCGAATGGGGCCGCGAGTCGGGGCTGCCCGGACTCGGCGAAGAACTCGAACCGCACTACGACGCATTGGCCGAAGAACTGGCGCTCGCGCCGCTCGCCGACGGCGGCCACAATCGCAACAACGCAATCATCCTCGAAGGCGCGGCCGCGCTCGGCCTGCCCGCCGCCGCGATGCCGCGCAACGCGGCACCCGACTGCGGCGGCGGTTGCGGCTACTGCGGGTTCGGTTGCGCCTACGGCAAAAAACGCTCGACGGCCGCCGTCTATCTGCCCGAGGTCGTCGCCGCGGGCGGTTCGATTTACGCGGGCGCGCGCGCGCTGCGGGTGTTGCTCGACGGTGCCCGCGCGAACGGCGTGGAGGTGGAGCAGTCGATCGGCGAGGGCGTCGCGCGGTTTAGCGTGCGCGCGAGTCTCGTCGTCTGCGCTGCGGGAACGCTGCGCACGCCGGGCTTGCTGGCGCGCAGCGGCGTCGCGCATCCCTTACTCGGGCGACGGCTCTTCTTGCATCCGGTCGCGGGCGGTTTCGCGATCTTCGACGAGCCGGTCGAGGCGTTCGCGGGGCCGATGCAGAGCGCGTACAGCGACGGCTACAACTATCGCGCGGGCAATTACGGCGCGAAGCTCGAGGCCGCGCCGACGCATCCCGGACTCGCCGCGCTCGCGCTGCCGTGGCGCACGCGCGCGGGACACGCGCGCGGGATGGACGAGTCGCGCTTCGGCGCGACCCTGATCGCGCTGACCCGCGACCGCGATCCCGGCAGCATCTCGCTCGACGACGAAGCGACGATTCGGTACGCGCTCTCGCCGTTCGACGCGGAGAACCTCAACGCGGGCCTGACCGGACTCTTCGACGTCGCCTTCGCCGCGGGCGCCAAGCGCGTGGAGAGTTTGCACAACGACCCGATCGTCATCGAGCGCGGCGCGTGGAATGTGAAGACGCGCGCCGCAATGGAAATGCGGCTTCGCCGCACCGGCACGCAGGCCAACCGGCAGCCGCTGTTCTCGGCGCATCAGATGGGCACGGCGCCGCTCGGCGCCGACCCTGCGCGCTCCGTGGTCGATCCGCTCGGGCGCGTGTGGGGTTACGAGAATCTGCTCGTCGCCGACGCGTCGCTCTTTCCGCAAGCCAGCGGCGTCAACCCGATGCTGACCATCATGGCGATGGCTCGGCGGATCGCGGGCTTCCATGCCGCGTGACGAACTGCCCGCGGTCCGCGCGACCGACGCGCTGGCCAACGAACGCACGTTCCTCGCCTACTTGCGCACCGCGCTCGCACTGGTGGGCTTCGGCTTCGTCATCGCGCGCTTCACGCTCTTCGCGCGCGAGTTCGCGGACATGACCGGGCGTCATCTGCCCGGCAGCGGATCGACCTCGATCCTGCTGGGCGCGTCGATGGCATTGGCGGGCATCGTCACCGCCCTCTTCGGGGCGTGGAGGTACTCGATCGTCGCCGTCGGCCTGCGCTCGGGACGGGTCGTGCAACTCTCGCGCGGCCCCGTCATCATCAGTACGATTGCGGTTTCCATCGTGTGCCTGGTCGTGGCCGTCGACCTCATCTTGGTGCGCTGAGCGCCTCGAGCACCTCCGCGGCCCGCTTCCGGATCGCGTCGCGTTCCGCCCGAGGTTTGCGGCGCAATTGCGCCAGCACCAGCGACATGCGCGGATTGGCCGCGAAGCGCGCCTCGTGCCGGGACAAGAAATCCCAGTAGAGCGTCGTGAAGGGGCACGCGTCTTTGCCCGTGGAGGCCGTGCGGTCGTAGCGGCAGCCTCTGCAGTAGTCGGACATTTTGTTGATGTATGCGGCCGAGGCCGCATAGGGTTTGGTGCCGACGATGCCGCCGTCGGCGTGCAGGGTCATGCCGATCACGTTGGGCGCCATCACCCACTCGTAGCCGTCGACGAACGAGTACCAAAACCAATCGTTGGCCGCGGCCGGGTCGACGCCGGCGAGGAGCATGAAGTTACCCAGGATCATCAGGCGCTCGATGTGATGCGCCCAACCGAGACTCCGAACGCGGCCGAGGACGGTTCGCACGCAGGCCATGTCCGTCTCACCCGTCGAGAACAATGCCGGAAGGGGAAGTCGCGCGTCGAGCGCGTTGCGGCTTCGGTACTCGGGCATGAAGCGCCAATACGTCTGCCACACGAACTCGCGCCAACCGATGATTTGGCGGATGAACCCCTCGGCCGACGCGAGCGGAACGCCGCCCGCACGATAGGCCGCTTCAACCCGCTCGCAGAGTTCGAGCGGGTGCACGAGCCCAACGTTGAGCGGCGCCGAGATTCGCGAGTGATACAGCACCGCCTCGGTGGAGAGCATCGCGTCCTCGTACGGTCCGAACGCGGCGAGCCGGTACTCCACGAAATGCTCGAACCAGGCCAGCGCGTCCGCGCGCGTCACCGGGATGTCGAAGCTCCCCACGACGCCGGGGTTTCCGGGAAAATGACGCTCGACGAGGGCGATCGCCTCGCGCACGCCGGCGCGTTCGGGCAACGCGGGCTCGGGCGGAACGAGCATGTCCGCCCGGGGCGGCTTGCGGTTGCGCGCGTCGTAGTTCCACTGGCCGCCGGCAGGCTCTGCCTCGTCGAGCAGCAGACCGGTCTTGCGCCGCATCGCCCGGTAGAAGATCTCCATCGTCAGACGCGACTTGCCGCGCCACAGTTCGTCGAATTCCGCCGCGCTCGAGACGAAGTTGGTGTGGCCGGTCACCTCGAGTTCGAGACCGTGCGCCGCGGTCATGGCCGCGAGACGTTCGGTCGCTCCGTACTCGGACTGATGCATCGCGACGACGCGCTCCGGCTTCCACCCCGCCACGTGTTCGGCCAAGGCGCTCTCGAACGACTCGCGCTCGGCCAAGTAATCGACGGTCCAACCCGATTCGCGTAATCGCGCGGCAAACTCGCGCATCGCCGCATAGATCAGCACGAGCTTGCGCTTGTGATACGGAAGGAGGCGCGCCCGCTCCAGCGACTCGATCATGAGCACGACCGTCGTCGAGCGGGCGTCCCCGCGCGTAGCGAGCGCCGAGTTCCATTCGCAGAGTTGGTCGCCGGTGATCCAGACGGTCGTCATCGCACGGGTTTGACGGCCCCCGGCCGCGGACCGTTGCGCGGAGGCGAGCGGCGCGCCGTCGAACGCAGGTCGGCGCATGCCCCCCATCATCAGCACGCGGGACCTTCGCAAGGTGTTCCGGGTCATCGACCGGACGCCGGGCCTCGCGGGGACCCTGAAGACGCTCTTTTCCCGGAAGTACAGCGACCGCGTCGCCGTCGAGGGCGTGACGATGTCGCTCGAAGCGGGCGAACTGGTGGGCTACATCGGACCCAACGGCGCGGGCAAGTCGACCACGATCAAGATGCTGACCGGCATCCTGGTGCCGTCGTCGGGCGAGATCGTGGTCGCGGGGCTCGTGCCCTATCGCGAGCGCAAGCGCAACGCGCGCAACATCGGGGTCGTCTTCGGGCAGCGCAGTCAGCTGTATTGGGACTTGCCGCTGATCGAGTCGTTCGAACTGTTGCGCGCGATCTATCACGTGCCCCACGACCGCTACCGGCAGAACCTCGCCGCCTTCAGCAAGCTGCTCGAACTCGACGAGTTCATCAAGACGCCGGTGCGTCAACTCTCGCTCGGCCAACGGATGCGCGGCGACTTCGCGGCGGCCATGCTCCACGATCCGAAGATCGTCTACCTCGACGAGCCGACGATCGGGCTCGACATCGTGGCCAAGGAAGCGATCCGGACGTTCATCGCCGAGGTCAACCGCGAGCGCGGCACGACCTTCATTCTGACCACGCACGATCTCGCCGACGTCGAGCGGCTCTGCCGGCGGATCGTGCTGATCGATCACGGCAAACTCGTCTACGACGGCGAGGTCGAGACGCTCAAGGAGCAGTACGGCACGCATCGTACGCTCGTCGTCGAATTCTCCGACGACGCGGCCGAGGTCGCCGTGGCCGGCGCGGAGGTCGAGTCGCGCGAGGGCGCGAGCGTGCGCTACCGCTTCGACCGGCGCACGATCAGCGCCGACCAACTGATCCGCCGCGTCGCGGATACCTACGCGATCAACGACGTGACCCTCGAAGAGCCCGACCTCGAGTCGATCATCCGGCGCATCTACGTGGAAGGCTACGCGGCGTGATCGCCTTCGCCCCGGGGCGCGCGATCGAGCCGTACGTCGAGTTCGCGCGCAAGGCCTTTTCGCGCGAGGCGACCTACCGCTTCGAGGTCCTCACCTCGATCGGCTCGCTCGTGCTCCGCGTCTACCTGCTGCGCTCGGTGTGGATCGCGCTCTACGCGCAGAACGCCGCCCCGGCGGGCATCCCCCTGCATTCGATGATCACCTACTCGACGGTCGCACTGCTGATGTCGCTGATCCTCGAGGTCGACGGGACGCGGCTGATCCGCGACAAGGTGCGCGAGGGCACGATCGCCACCGACCTGATGAAGCCGATCGACCTGCCGCTCTACTTCTTCTCCGAAGGCTTCGGCATGACGATGTTCCACGCGCTGACGATCCTGCCGTCGCTGCTGCTCGCGTTGCTCTTGGTGCGCATCGACGTGCCGGGATTCGGCGCGCTGGCCTGCTTCGCGCTCTCCTTTGTCTTCGGCTACTTCGTCAACTTCTTCTTGAACTTCCTGATGAACTCGGTGGCGTTTTGGACGCTCGAGACGTTCGCCATCCAACTCATGGTGCGCTGGGCGTCGGATTTGCTGAGCGGCCAGATTCTGCCGTTGACGTTCTTTCCGGGGGCCCTCGGGTGGATCGTCGAGCGCTTGCCGTTCGCGGCGATCTACTCGACGCCGCTGCGCATCTACATCGGCGAATTGCCGCAGTCGGAATGGGCCGGCGCCATCGCGGCGCAAATGCTCTGGCTCGCGCTGTTCGCTGCGTTATCGTACTTCGTGTGGCGCGCCGCCTCGCGGCGCGTCGTCGTCCAAGGGGGTTGAAGTGGCCGTCGACGACGTCGACCTGATCGTTATCGGGAGCGGACAGGGCGGGGTCCCCCTCGCCGTCGCGTATGGAAAGGCCGGGAAGCGCGTCGTGCTCTTCGAGCGCGGCGAGCTGGGCGGGACCTGCGTCAATTACGGCTGCACCCCGTCGAAGGCGTTTCTCGCCTCCGCACACGCGGCGGGCCGCGCCCGTCTGGCCGCGCCGCTGGGAATCCACGCCGACGTGCGCGTCGATCAGCGTGCGGTGCTCAACCGCGTGCGTTCGGTCCGCGGCGAGTGGAACGCGGGCATCGCTCCCAAACTCGAGAACGCCGGGGTGGAGATCGCGCACGCGTCGGCAGCGTTCACCGGCGAGCGCACCGTTCGCGGCGGCGATCGTGAAGTGCGCGGAACGGCGGTCGTCATCGATACGGGCGCCGACCCGGGCATTCCACCGATCGCAGGCATCGGCGACGTGCCCTATCTGACCAACACGACCTTCTTCGATCTCGAGACGCTGCCGGAGCGCTTGCTGGTCGTCGGCGGAGGGTATATCGGGCTCGAACTCGGTCAAGGCTCGCAACGCTTGGGCAGTGCGGTCACGATCGTGCACCCCGCCGATCGGCTCATGGACCGCGAGGAAGCCGACGCGAGCGACGCCCTGCGCACGAGCCTGGAACGCGACGGCGTTACCTTGAAGCTGAACGTGCAGGCGAAGGCGGTCAGTCACGACGGCCGCACGTTTCGCTTGACGTTGTCGAGCGGCGAGGTGCTCGAAGGCGACGGCCTGTTGGTGGCGACCGGCAGAACGCCGAACACCGCCGACCTCGCGCTGGAGCGCACCGGCGCTTCGGTGCGTAAGGGCGGGTTCGTCGACGTCAACGAGTACTTGGAGACGGCCTGTCCCGGCGTGTACGCGCTCGGAGACGTCGCCGGGCAGCCCGCGTTCACGCACGTGTCGTGGGAAGACTACCGGCGAATTCAGTCGACGCTCGCGGGCAAGCCGCGACGGCGCGACGACCGCGTCCTCTCGTACTCGACGTTCACCGAACCGCAGTTGGCGCGCACCGGCCTGACGCTCGCCGAAGCCCAAGCGGCCGGGTTCGACGCCGAAGCGAAAACGCTGCCGCTGGAACACGTCGCCCGCGCGGCCGAGTGGGACCTCGAATTGGGCTTCTTCCGGCTGGTCGTCGACAAGGCGAACGGGAAAATTCTCGGCGCGACGTTCGTCGGCTACGAAGCCGGCGAACTCGTGCAGATCGTGGGCTTCGGCATCGAGTTGGGCGCAACGTGGCGGCAACTCGACGATTTCGTCGCGATCCATCCCACCTTCGCCGAAGGCTTGCCCAGCCTCGCCCGCTCGTTCGAAAGCGCGTAACCGTTGCCGATTTCGTCCATTACTCGCCGGATCGCGGCTACGGCGGTGCTCGCGCTCCTGTGCGCGTGCGGTTCGCCCGCGCCACAGCACGCTTCGCAGAAGACGCTCGTCTTCACCGGTTTGGCGGGCGAGCCGGATAACCTCAACCCGCTGCTCTCGGCGAGCGCCGACCTCGACACGTTCAGCCACCTCTACATTTCGTATCTGCTCGATAGCGACGACCACGGCCGGCTCTATCCTGAGATCGCCGACCGCGTCCCGACCCAAGCAAACGGCGGCATCTCGCGCGACGGCAAGACGATCGTCTACCACATCAGGCACGGCGTGAAGTGGCAGGACGGCGTGCCGCTGACCGCGCGCGACGTCGTGTTCAGCGCGCGCGCCGTGCTCAATCCGGCCAACAACGTACCGCAGCGCGTCGGCTATTCGGAGATCGCGACGATCGTCGCGCCGAGCGACGACACCGTGGTCGTCCATTTGCGCAGGCCTTTCTCGCCGTTTCCGAGCTACTTTCTTGGGCCGCAAGGCGGCGCGGGCGGGTTGCTGCCCGCGCATCTGCTGGCACGCTACCACGACCTCAACCACGTCGCCTACAATCAGGCGCCGGTCGGTTCCGGTCCATTTCGCGTGGTGAAGTGGCGGCATGCCGACTCGGTGACGCTCGTCGCCAACCCGACGTACTGGCGAGGCAAGCCCGCCATCGACACGATCGTCTACCGGATCATTCCCAGTCCGAACACGCGGCTGCAGCAGTTGCAGACGGGCGAGGCCGACGCCTACTTCGACGTCGACCCGCAACTGTTGCCGCAGTTGCAGGGCATCCCGGGGGTCCACGTCGCGCTGACGCCGGTCGGCGACATTCACGTCCTGCAATTCAACGTGCGCGATCCGGTCGTCTCGGACGTGCGCCTACGCCGCGCGATGGCCATGGCGATCGACCGGCAGAAGTTGATTGCGGCCGCGACGCACGGGTCGGGCATCATCGTCGACGCGGACCAGCCGCGCAACGGCTGGGCCTACGACCCCCACGTTCCGCCGGTTCGTTACGACCCCAGCGCTGCGAAGCGCGCCCTGGACGCCGACGGCTGGCATCCGGGTCCCGGCGGCATCCGCGTGAAGAACGGAGCCCCGCTCGACGTTACGCTGACGATCTCGCCGCAAAGCGTCAACGGCTCGACCCTGGTCGCGACGATTCTGCAATCGGACCTGCGCGCGGTCGGCGTGGGCGTGACGATCAAGCAGTTACCGCCAGGCCTGTTCATCGATCCCGCCGCGGCCGGCGGCCTCCTCGCCGCCGGAAAGTATCAGCTCGCCTACGATGCGTGGTGGATCATCGGGCCCGACCCCGACGACTCGTGGAACTTCGGCTGCGCGCAGATTCCGCCCAACGGCCTGAACTTCTACTTCTGGTGCGACCCGCGTGCGGACGCGGCGATGACCGACGCGTTGCTCACCTACGACCGCGCGCGCCGGATCGCCGACTACTCCGTCGTCCAACGCCGCATCGCGAGCGAACTGCCCATCTTGCCGCTGTGGCAAGTGCGCATGCCCGACGCTTACCGAACGCGCTTGCACGGCGTCTCGCCGTCTCCAGCGGGCTCGGCCTTCTGGAACGCCTGGACCTGGACGCTCGACTAATCGAACGTCGACCTCATAATGCGAGACGCGTCAGGAACGTCTCGTGGTTGTACGACGCCGAATCGCCGAATTTTACGACGACGGTACGGCTGGGCGGATCGACGTACAGGGCTTGGCCGCGCGCGCCGCTGGCGTAGACGAGCGATGGCAGCGCGGGGAGCGGGCTCAGCCAGAAACCGAGTCCGTACCGTGGATTGGGCTTCGAGCCGGCGAAGCATTCCCCGAAATGCGAGGCGTTGTCGACGAGGTAACGGCCGTACTTCAGCCATTCGCGCGCGGCGAGGAACGCGCCGGTGGGCAGCGGCTGCGTGCCGTCCTTCAGCGTGCGCCACGAGCCGACGCGCAGGCCGATGGGATCGAGAACCTTCTCCGTCAGATACGCTTGCGGCGACTTGCCGGCTTTACGCGCGAACACGGCGCCGAAGACTTGCAGCGGGATGCCGCCGTAGGTGAACGTCTTGCCGGGTTCGTCCTTGAGTTGCGTCGCGATCGCGCGGTCGACCGTGGGCACGGCGTTGCCCAAGCCGCCGAAGCCGATGCCGCTGGTGAGATTCAGCAGTTGGCGCAGCGTAACGCGCGAGCGCACGCCGTCGTTCCATTCCTTCAGCGTCGCGGCGACGCGTTCGTCCAGTTTCAGCAGACCCTCGTCTTGCGCGATGACGGCCGTTACGCCCCAAAAACTCTTCGTGCCGCTGTAGAGTGCGTGCGGCTTCTCGGCACTGAAGCCGTTACCGTAGCGTTCGAGCAGTACGCGACCGTCGCGTTCGACCACGAGCGCTTCGAGCGTGTGTCTTCGCACGTACGTTTCGGCAGCGTCGAGATTCATTTCCGGCCTCATCCCGGCGTTTTCCGCGCCGCGCGCCCTCGGCCCGCTCGCTGCGGGACCGGCGGCCGCGAAAGGTCCGCGCGAAGACCACGCAGGACTTGACTGCGTGGCCGCGGCGCGCTATCGGCCTTGGGTAGTCTGCCTAGCCGGTTACGTAATCTTCTTCGGGGCTTTATTCGGGCCGGTGTGGGCGCGCGGGTCGAGTTTGGCCGTGGGCGACGCGATGGTTCAGTCGGGGCCGGCGTGCTATGGGCCACGCGGCTTATGGACGACGGCCCTGTTTCTGGGCTACCCTCTGGCAGCCGATCCGACGCAACTGCGCTTCTACCCGTTGAGCGCGCTGTGCCCGCTGCCGGGCGCGCTCGAAGTCCTCGTCGCGACGCCGTTCTTGATCGCGGCGTTCGGCATGACGGGGTTCGTGCGTTCGCTGACGGGCTCGTGGACGGCCGCCATCGTTGCGGGGCTGGCCTTCGCCCTGGGCGGCTTCGAGAACGGGCACGCCGGACACATCATGATCTCGACGCCGGGAGCGTGGTCGCCCTACGTGCTTTGGGCCTTTGAAACGATGCGCCGTTCCCCGGCGCACCGGTTCGCGTTCGCCGGCGCGGCGGTCGCGACCGCGCTCTGCATCCTTTCGGGACAACCCAACACGCCGCTCTTCGCGTTGACGCTCGCGGTCGCGTACGCGTTGCTGTGCGCGCCGGCGGCCGAGGGCGGGGCCGGGCGCTATCTGCGAACCTGCGGCATCGCGTTCGCTCTAGGCATCGGCCTGAGCGGGATTCAGCTGGCGCCCGAATTCGAGTTATGGCTCAACGCGACGCGCCGCGCGATCTCGTACGAGTTCTTCACGGGCGACCAACTCTCGCCGCTGCAGTTGCTGGTCCGACTCGCGTTTCCATATCTGCTCGGCGGATCCGGCGGCTCGCTCTATCCGCTCAGTAGCGGCGCGCTCGGGTCGTTCACCGAGATGGCGAACTCGAGCGGCCTGGCGTTGGTGCTGGTGGCGGCCGTCGGTGCGCTTGCGCCGGGCGGTCCGCGCCGCTGGTTCTGGGCCGGCGTGGCAGTTCTCGGTTGGGCACTCTCGCTCGGCTCGACGCTGGGCTTGTCCTACGTTACCTATCATCTGCCGCTCTACAGTCTCTTTCGCGAACCGGGACGGCATGCGTTCGAATCCGGCTTCGCGCTGGCGGTACTGGCCGGCTTCGGCATCGCGGCACTCGAACGGCGCACGGTGACGGTGCGCGCCGCGGCGCTCGCCGTTTGCGGAACCGCCGCGCTGGGGACGGTTGCGTGGCTGCTGTTCGCGTTGGGCGGGGCGAATGGTGCGCCGGGATTGTCCGCGCTCGACGAGCTGGCGCTGCCCGACCACCTCAACCCGCTGCGCAATCCCGCGCTCGCGCTCCCGCTCGTCACCTGGCTGTGCGCCGCCGCCGCGCTCTTCGTCGCGGTGCGGCGACCGGCGACGCGAGGTCCGCGGCTCGCGCTCGTCGCGGCATTCGCGGCATCGGCGCTCGCATTCGCCGAAGGCGGCTATTGGAATTGGGCGGCGCCGTCGCGGAGCGAGTTCGCGCGGCCGGCCCTCGCGGCCGGCGTCGCCGACGTACTGGGGCCCGCGCACCACCGTCTCATCGTCCGGCCCGGCGCCGACGAATCCCTCGCGGCGAATATGACGCAGCTTTGGGGCGTTCCCCTCGTGACCGGCTATCTTTCGCTCGTGCCGAGCCACCTGCAAAGGCTGCTCGACTTAACGCCGGAAGGCGCGACCGGCCCTGACGTGTTCGCGCCGGAAAACGCCGCCGTATTGGACCTCGTCGGCGCCGGACTGTTCGCAATCGATCCCGCGGACGTACGCGAAGAGCGCAGCAGCACCGACCCGTTTGGAACGGCGGACCTTTCGGTGTTCTTGGGTGGACGCGGCGCCGCGCCGATTCAATCGGTCCGCTTCGCGGTCGCCCCGGCGTTTGCGGGCACGCGCCTCGCGCTGCTCGACGCGCTCGGCTTCGCCGCAGAGATTCCGCAAGGAGCGACCGTTGCCGAAGCAGTCGTTACCGGCGCGGACGGACGGCGCCTCACCTTCCCGCTCCGGGCGGGGATCGAGAGCGCGGAGGCCGCGTACGACCGTTCCGACGTGCGAAGCCGGATGCGCCATCGGCCGGCTGCGACGGCGAGTTCCGACGGGACGTTCAGGCGTTATTTGACGAGTTTGCCTCTGCCGCCACACTTCCTCACCGCGCAGATCGAGGTGCGGCGAACCTATCCCGATCCGCAGAACGGTGCTTTCAGCCTGTACGGGGTCGCACTGGTCGACGACCATTTGGGATCGGCACTCGCGCTGGGCGCGATGTCGTATCTCTCCTCCGATCCCGGGCACTGGCGCGAACGCACGATCGACGGCCACCTCTACTACGAAAATCTCGGCGCGTTGCCCAAAGTGTGGATACCGCGCGAGGTTCGCCCCGCGGACGACGCTTCAGCGCTCGCGGCGATGCGCGCGCTTCGCGATGGGCGCGCGACCTACGACGCACGAGCGCTGGCGTTCGTCGACGATCCGGTCGGACGCGTCAGGGGTGCGCGCGGCAGCGTCACGATCGAACGCCTCGACGAAACCGCGCTAACGTTGCACGCCGATTGCGCGACGGAGTGCGTCGTCGCGGATGACGACCTCTGGTATCCCGGCTGGGAGGCGCGCGTCGACGGGGTTCGCACTCCGCTGCTGCGACTCGACGTCGCGCTGCGCGGCATCCGTGTCGCGCCGGGCAGTCATCGCATCGAGCTTCGCTACGCGCCGCTCTCGGTGACGCTGGGCCTGATCGTTTCGCTCCTCGCGGCGCTGGCGCTTGCGGCCTATCTCGCCGTCGGCTCAGCGCGTGGCCGCGAGCGGTTCGCGTACGATGCGTGAGGCGACCCAGAGGAGCGCCGCGCCACCGCCGCGTTCGAACCAGAGTGCGGCGCGCGAGGCGGCCGCGCTACGTCGCAACCGATCCGCCGCCAGCGTGTAGGTCGCGAGAACGGAGAGTTCGATCAGCGCGCCGACCGCGGCGAGCAGGGCGATCTGCGGCGGGAGCGATGCGTGCGGATCGACGAATTGCGGCAGCACGGCGGCGAAAAAGACCAATGCTTTGGGATTGGCCAACTGCGTGATGAGACCGCCGGCATACGCGCGACCGCGCTCGCCCGGCCGCTCGGGCGTGGCGTCGATTGCAGGAGCCCGGCGCGCGAAGAGCGCCCGCAGGCCGACGAACGCCAGGTAGGCGGCGCCGGCGTACTTGACGATCGTGAAGACCTGATACGAAGCCAATACGACCGCGACGATGCCGAGTCCCGAAAGCACGAAGTACGCCGTGTTCCCGGTGATGATGCCGGCTGCCGCCGCGAAGCCCGAACGCTTGCCGCGGCGCAGCGCGTACGACGTCGTCAGCAGCACCGCCGGTCCCGGAATGAAGCACAGCGTGACCTCCAGGACGACGAACGCGAGGAGTGCGCTCGTCACTTCCCCAGGGCCTTAGGGCGAATCATCGGACGGTCCTCGTGGGAAATTGTGAGCCGGTCCGCGGCGGAGCCGAGGCCGGGCGGGCGAAACAACGGTACGAGTCCCTTCGCCCGTCGGGAGCAGCTTTCCATGCACGTTCGGCCGATACTGATGAGCCTGGCGCCGGCTTTGGCGCTCGCCCTCGCCTCGACCGCGCCCGCAGGCGCCGCGTCGGCGCGGTTGGCCGCGTACTACGGCTACTGGGACCAATGGAATACGCCCGCGTACACCTCGGCGAACATCCCCTTCAACGAATTGACGCACATCATCCACGACGGCATGGTCGTCGAAGCGAAAGGCACCGGCGCGATCAAGATTCCGAAGGGGTTCTTGGAACCCGCGCTCTTGAGCAAGGCCCACGCCGCGGGCGACAAGGTCATCCTCAACGTGTCGGGAACGGCCGCAGCCTTCGCCAAGGTGGCGGCCAGCAGCACCGCGCGCAACGCCTTCGCGCAGAACGCGCTGGCGATGGTGCAGAAGTACGGCTACGACGGTCTCGACATCGACTGGGAAGTCCCGAGCAAGAAGGGCACCGCAAATTGCACCGCGTTCTTCCAGGCATTGCGCGCGGCGTTACCTTCGGGCAAGTATCTCTTGACGCTCGCCATCCCCGCCGACCCGCAAAATTACGGACAAGGGTTCGACGTCCCGGTGCTGGCCGGCATCGTGGACTTTTTCAACGTGATGACCTACGACTTCACCGGACCGTGGGGCTCGTATGCCGGGCACAACTCGCCGCTGTATCAGAGCCCGAACGATCCGGGCCAAGAGGGCAGCCTGGCGACGTCGATGGCGGAGTTCACGCAAACCTACGGAGTTTCGCCCGCGCAATTGAACGTCGGCACCGCATTTTACGGCTATCAGTTCGCCGGCTACGATCGACTCTGGCAGAGCTGCAACGGGCTCTGCGGGAAGGCCGTCGATTCCATCAACTACTCGGCGGTCAAGCCGCTCGTCGGCCAGCAGGGTTGGACGGCGTATCGCGACGCGAGCGCCGGGGGCGCGCCGTATCTGCTCGACACCGGAGCGAACGGCTTCATCACCTACGACGACTCCACGTCGACGACAGATAAAGTCGCGTACGTCATCGGCCAAGAAGGCTTCGGCGGCATGTTCATGTGGGAGTTGAGCCTCGACTACGACGGCCAATCGCAAGATCTCTTGACCGCGATGTTCGACGAATATCAGACCCTCGGGTACAGCGCGCACCCGCTTCCCTTTACCTGGCCGCGGCGCTGAGCCGCGCGCGTCCCGTCGCTCAGGCGAACGGCGGAACGTCCCAGAGCACGACCTCGCCGGTCCCGGCGAGCGTCAGGCCGAGCGGGCCGGCGAGTCGCGCGGCATCGCCGGCCGCGAGCGTTTCGCCGTTTGCCGTTATCGAACCGGAGCCGACGAAGAGAAAGCCCAGCCTCCCCGCTTCGAGCGTGTAGCCGAGCGGTTCGCCGTCGACGCGGGCGACGAACGCCGTTGCGTCCTGCCACAGCGCGATCTTCGACTGGACGCCGGCGCGGCCCGAGGCGATCGGCAACCAACGGTTGAGCCGGTCTTCGAGCGTGAAGTCGACCTGCCCGTAGCGCGGCGCCAAGCCCGCGGCGCGCGGCATCACCCACATCTGCACGAAGTGCACCGGCCGCTCGCTCGAATGGTTGTACTCGGAATGGGCGATGCCCGTGCCGGCACTGAGATACTGCACGCCTCCCGGGCGCACCACGCCGACGTTGCCCATTGAGTCCTTGTGCTCGAGTTCACCGTCGAGCACGTAGGTGAGGATCTCCATGTCGCGGTGGGGATGCGTGCCGAACCCTTTCCCGGGCTGCACGACGTCGTCGTTGAAGACGCGCAAGGCGCCCCAGTTGAGGTTGTTCGGGTCGCGGTAGTCGGCAAAGCTGAACGAGTGCTTCGTCTGCAGCCAGCCGTGGTCGAAGGCCGCGCGCTCCCCGGAGCGCTGAACGCGGAAAGTCTGTGTCGTCTGCGTCGCCATAGCACCCTCCATGACCCTCCCGGGGTTGCAGTCCGCCTCGATCGTGTCGATTTGGATGGGTCTCGCACGACGGATCAGTACATCACATCCTACCGGAGGACGACGTCGGTGCGATTCCTAGTCATGGTCAAGGTCAACCAAGAACCCGAGGGGGCCCAGGGGCCGACCCCCGGCATGAAGTCGTTCAACCGCGGGCTCATTCGCGACGGGGTGCTGTTGGCTGCCGAAGGCCTGCAGCCGATCTCGCAAGGGGTCCGCATCACGTACGGCGGCGGCAAGCCGACCGTCACGGACGGTCCGTTCGCGGAGTCCAAAGAGATCGTCGCAGGATTTTGGATCCTGCAAGGCCGCTCGAAGGAAGAGATCGTCGAGCGCTTGCAACGGTGCCCGTTCGAAGGCGGCGAGTACGTCGAGATCAGGCAGATCGCCGACCTCGAGGACATCCACGAGCGCATCAAGATGAAGGCGCAAGCCGGCACGTGAGCGCCGCCGAGGCGAGTCGCGCGATCGAGGCGGTCTGGGGGGTCGAATCCCCCCGGCTGCTCGGCGCGCTGACCCGCGTCGTGCGCGACCTCGACGTCGCCGAGGAACTCGCGCAGGACGCGTTCGTCGCAGCTCTCGCGCAGTGGCCGAGCGAAGGAATCCCGCGCAATCCGGGAGCGTGGCTCATGTCGGTGGCCAAACGCCGCGCGATCGACCGCTTTCGCCGCGACGCGCTCTTCGAGGGAAAGCGGGAAATGATCGGCCGCGAGCTGGCTACCGTCGAGGAGCCCGATTTTGCCGCCCTCGACGACGACGTGGGCGACGACCTGCTGCGCCTGATGTTCATCGCGTGCCACCCGGTGCTTTCACGGGAAGCGCGCGTCGCATTGACGCTGCGCATGCTCGGCGGACTGTCGACGCCCGAGATCGCGCGCGCATTCCTCGTTTCCGAGGCGACCGTCGCGCAGCGGATCGTGCGCGCCAAACGAACGATCGCGGAAGCCCGCGTGCCCTACGAGGTACCCGATGCGCGCGAGCGCGCCGAGCGCCTGCCCTCGATCTTAGAGGCGATCTATCTCGTCTTCAACGAGGGTTACTCCGCGACGGCGGGTGACGACGTTCTGCGGCCCGCGCTCTGCGAAGAGGCGATTCGGCTCGGCTGCGTGCTCGCGCACATGCTTCCCGACGACGCGGAGGTGCACGGGCTGGTCGCGCTGATGGAGATTCAGGCCTCGCGTTCCAAGGCGCGCGTAGGCCCGTCGGGCGAGCACGTTTTGCTGCTCGATCAAGATCGCTCGCGCTGGGACTATCTGCGCATCGCTCGCGGCCTCGCGGCGTTGGAGCGCGCGCAACGTCTCGCCGTGCCGTTCGGACCGTACACCCTCCAGGCGGCGATCGCCGCCTGCCACGCCCGCGCGCGCACCGCCGCCGAAACCGACTGGCCGCGCATCGCGGCGCTCTACGACGCGCTGGCGCAAATCGCGCCGTCGCCGGTCGTGGAACTCAACCGCGCGGTCGCGGTGGGCATGGCCTTCGGCCCGGAGTTGGGCTTGGAGCTGGTCGAGGCGCTCGAGACGGAACGCGCGCTCGAGAATTACCACCTGCTGCCCAGCGTGCGCGGCGATCTCCTCGAAAAGCTGGGCCGGCTCAGCGAAGCGCGGGCGGCCTTCGAACGCGCCGCCGCGCTGACCCAAAACGCGCGGGACCGCGAGTTGCTACTCGAGCGCGCCGCGCGGTGTCGCTTCTGAGGGTTACGTCCCTTTCTGCGCGCCGAAGTAGTGAATGAACTTGACGATGAAGCCCGGCGTCGTCGAGAGTTGGCTGGCGTCGCCGTAGCCGAGATAGAGTTCGTCGTGCGGCGAGCGATGGTGGTAGGCGAACGAGAGATTCCACGCGCCGGTACAGGGCACGAGCGCGCCCGGGCGGACGACCGTGACGACCGTCGTGCAGTTGACCGGCGCCTCGGTGAAGATCAGCGGAGGCGTGCCCACGATGCGGCGCACGCCGACGGCGATCGACGAGTCGGCGGTTGGCGCGTAGCTATACGAAGCGCGCTCCAACCACTGGACGTTGCTGCCGCCGGCGTCGAGATATTGGCGCGTGTCGTCGGCCTCGAACGAGAGCGTGCCGCGCATCCCGGCACGCATGGTCGCGATCCGCTGCCACGCATCGAGCCGGCCCGGCCCGAAGCGGCCGGTGTTGAACGTGACCGAGGTCGGCGTCGACGAACTGCCGTGGTTGGGAAAGTTGTTGGGCGAGTTGGCGGTACCGCTGTGCCATACCACGCCGATGCCGTTTTGCGAGACCGGCGAGAAGATGCAGGCGCTGCCGGTGCAACCGGTCTGCTGTAACAGGTAGTCCGATCCGATCGATCCCTGGACGTCGATCCGGCTCTTGGTCAGCACGTCGACCAGCACCGTGTTGTCCGTTTGATCGAGCGCGCCGAACATGTTGTGATAGCGGTCCGCAAAGCCCGAGAACCCGATGCTGTTGAAGGGCGAGCTTTGGCCGAAGGTGAGGATCTTGGCGCCGTAGATGCCGTAGCCGGCGATGTCGGGATGCGAGATGAGCCCGTCGGCGGGGTTGTAGTAGAGCCCGATCTTGCGCTCGGAAAACGCGAAGCCTTCGTTGGCGTCGTAGAGGAACATGCCCCCGTCGTACCGCTGGGCTTGGTTGGGAAGCAGCACCTGATTGCCGCTATCGCTGCCGTAGTTGAAGTACGCCTCGAGGTGCTTCCCGTCGTTATAGCTCAGGCCGTTGGTGAAGACGTTATCGTGGACGAGGGGCGTGTCGAACTGGCAGTCAGTCGTTCCCGGCAGGTCGCAATTAGCCGATATCCGTTCCATGAAGTAGTTCCAATGGTTGTCGACGCTCGTGTAGCCGAGCGATTGGGCCGCGTCGGTGCGACCGTTGCCGATCGCGTCGAAGCCCGCGAACATGAACTGGCCCTGGTGTCCGCCGAGCGCGTAGCCTTCGCGCGGCGTGGGAATGTTGGGCGAGTAGAGGTTGGCGATCCCCGGACACGCGTTGCAGTTGAGCTGGTCGAAATAGTTGTCGGCCTGCGTGAAGAACGGCCGCACTTCGGTGTAGAACCGCGGAAACGCCGTGGGCGAGATCGTCGACTGATCGACCTCCACGTTGGAGAAGTCGGGATGGACCGTCGCGAAGAGCGAGGCGGTCTGCGTGATCGGGATCGACAGGTCGGCGCCCATGCGCGAGGTCGTGAGGTTCGACTCCTTCGAGCCCGCTTCGCCCAGTGCGTACATGCCGACGCGCGGTTTGGCTTTTGCCGAGGCGGCGGCGGAGACGCCGCGCAGCGCTCCCGCGAAGGTGACGTCGTCCCCGTTGGTCTGCGCCGTGGAATACGACCAGATCTGACGCTCGCCGGTCGAGCGCACGACGCGCACGAACTGCACCTTCCAGCCCGACCTGCTCGCGGTGCCGCGCATGACGTCGAGCGGAATCTTCATGGTGACCGTAAAGCCGCCCGCGTAGGACGCCCCGAACGAATCCCAGGTGGGCTGATACGACGTATTTTCGGAAGAGTACTGGAAGTGCGTGCCGTTCGACGTGGCGGCGAACTGATAGTAAAAGCCTTTGTTCCCGTTGGGCCAGAAGTCGATCCAGACTTCGTCGTCGGTACCGTCGCCGACGTTGTTGGCGTGCTGCGCCTGGAGCAGCGTCTCGCGCTGCGCCACGTCGAAGCGGGCGTAGAAGAATTTTCCGTCGGAGGTCAAGTGCGCGACGGTCGACTCGGATGAGGGACGTTCGTGCTGCACGTCCCACGCGAGCGTAACCGCCGGCACGTCTTTCCACAGCGCGGCCTCGGCCTTGGGATCGAGGCTGGGCGCGACCGCCGACTGGACGAGCGTGAGCGTTCCGATGGTCGAGGTTTCCTGGGCGGCGACCGCGACGCTCGCGCAGGCGAACGACAGCAGCGCCGAGCCGAGCAAAGCGCGAACCATCACGCGCGATCTCCCGTACCGATCGAGACGACGTCGAGCGCTTTGAGCCGGATGAGTTCCTCGATCGTCGGATGCGCGAAACCGTGGGCCTGGACGCGACGGATGTACGCTGCGTCGATGCCCAATGCGCGCAGTTGCAGCAGATTCTCCGTCGAGAGATGGCCGTACCCGACGGCGTTGAGATCGCGAACGTAAGCGAGATCGAGGTCGAGCGCGCGCAGGCGGATCGCGTCGCCCGAGGTGGCGACGTTGAGCCCCGCGTCGCGCATCGCTTTGACGTAGGTCTCGCTCACGCCGAGGGCGCGCAGCGGAATGAGCGTCTCGGCGCCGATGTCCGGAAAGACGTCGCGCATCGATCGCGCGTAAGCACGGTCGACGCCGAGGGCGCGCAGCGGAATCAGTTTCTCGTAGGAGACGCGGCCGAAGCCGGCGGCGCGGAGGCCGTCGACGAAGTCGATCGTGACGTCCGCCATGGCCGCGTGCAGTAACTGTTCCAACGAAAACGGCGGATATCCGCGCTCGCGAAGAGCGGCGACGAACGCGTCGCTGGGCGCGAACGAGAACGTGCCTCTCCCCTTTCCGTTGCCCGCGACGCCGGCACAGGC
>Ga0326727_10003192_pt1 | contig 53226 bp, 39 predicted proteins | sample MB2enrmetagenome_FD_207643 | JGI IMG/M metagenome (GOLD analysis project Ga0326727, IMG submission 207643) | Lab enriched peat soil microbial communities from McLean, Ithaca, NY, United States - MB29MY | ecosystem: Environmental > Terrestrial > Soil > Wetlands > Peat | place: USA: New York...
TCACTGCGTCTTTCCTTCTGCCGCTGTAGAATCCGTTGCAACTCAAAGAAGCGGGAGTGCAAGCCCTCCAATTGAAATTTACGGAGGAGCATGGCAGCCAATAAGCCAAGTCCGCCAAAACGCCCCCAGTATTGAAAGGAAAGCCATGGAACCCGTGAACGCCTTTTGCGGCAGCCTTGGCCAGCCCACCAGCGAACAAGTCTTCGCCACACTCGGCAAATCTGCAGAGGCGTGGCAAAACCTTGTGGATTGGCTAAAGGAGGAACAGGGTGTCTCGGAGCAGGAATGGAAGTCCAGCTCCCCAAAGAACGGATGGTCCCTGCTCCTGAAGCTGAAAAAGCGGACCATCGTCTACCTCGCCCCCTGCGCAGGATGCTTTCGCGTATCCCTTGCGCTCGGCGACCGGGCGGTCGCGGCCGCGCAGATTGCCGGCCTCTCAAAAACCATCCTCAAGGCTCTGCACGATTCTCCGCGCTTCGCGGAAGGCACTGGCCTGCGGCTGATCGTGCGAGGAGAACGGGACTTGCCGGCAATCCGCAAGCTAGCCCGGCTCAAACTGGCGAACTGAGATTCAGACTGGAATTCAATTCCCGGGACCTTGAAAACTCCATAAAGCCTGACGAAACTTCATTCGAGCCGAGCACCGAGCGCGACCACCCGGCCGCTGCCCTCGGCAAGGGATACCGGCGCAGCCCAGGAGAATGCCGACCCGGCCGCGCTTTGCAGGTCCTCCAGCTCCGCACCTGTGGTCATCAGGGCCAGAAAGCCACCGAGCGCGACCAGGCGCCCCGCAGAGTGCACCGCCTGGGCCATCCGGTCAACGGCTCTGAGCGTCACGCAATCGAAGTGATCGCTCAAGGTTTCCGCTCGTTGTGCTCGCACCGTGGCCTGGAGTTCCAGCACCCGCACCGCTTCCTGCAAGAATGCCGCTTTCTTGCCCTGGGATTCCGCCAAAGTCACCGCAATCTCGGGCTGGCACAGCGCAATTGGGATCCCCGGAAAGCCAGCCCCAGACCCGAAATCGAGCAGCGATGCAATGCCCCTTGGCAGCGTCCGCGCACACATGATCGATTCCACAAAATGACGCCGGAGCATGCCCTCTTCGTCCCGGACCGAAGTCAGGTTCATGCGGGCATTCCACCGTAGAAGGAGGCCGAGATAATCGGCGAAGCGGTTGGCGAGCGCAAAGCTCAAGGGCTCTTCACCCGCCTCGGCCAGCAGAGCATTAAGCCGCAGGCCGGCGTCGCTACACTCTAAACCCACACCGGGGCTCATACCGGGGCGACCGACTCTGCGATCCGTCTCGGCTGCCAGGACTCCGCCGCACGCAGAAACCCGACAAAGATCGCCCGGGAAAATGCACTTGAGGTGTAGGTCCGCTCCGGATGCCACTGCACGGCCACCACGAAATGCGACTCCGAGTTGAGTTCGACCGCCTCCACCACGCCGTCCTCCGGCGAAACCGCCGTCACCCGCAGGTTATCTCCCACGGCGCGAATGGCCTGGTGGTGGCTCGAATTGACCAGCGGCTCGGCAGGCTCGTCCGCAGGCAGGAGCGCCGCCAGCCTCGATCCAGGGGCAATCCGGACCGGGTGCGCTTCCTGCACGCCGCGGCCCGGCTGGTGGTTAACCCAGGTCTTCAGGTCCTGGATCAGCGACCCGCTGCGCCACACATTCAGCATCTGTGCGCCCCCGCAGATGCCTAGGATCGGCTTGCGCAGGTTGAAGCCATCCTGCAGCAGGAGCTCGTCCACCGCAATCCGCCCAGGGTCTACTTCGCCGCACTCGGGGATCGGACTTTCGCCATATATTTGCGGGTCAACGTCATAGCGGCTTCCCGGCAACAGAATTCCACGCGCCCCCGCGAGCAACAGCGCGACCCGTTCCTGCCGTTCGTGCAGCGGAATCACAGTTGGCGTTGCCCCGGCGGCGTGCAGGGCCGCCAGGTAAGGTGGCAAAGACCGCTGGTTGTAACCAGGGTCAAAGCTGGTGGGTTCAGGAATAGCGATCCGTATCGACATGGAAGCAACAGTGTAAGCCCGCACGGCTGGCTTGCGATAGGTCAGCGCCGCCGATCTGGGCCCATCCTCGCAGCGTGAACTGCAGACACGCGACAAGCCGATGACCCTCGGCATGTTTTCAAGGCGTCCCGGAAGGCAATGTCCGGTACGCTGGAAGTAACCTTGGATTTATAATGGATTGCGATGGGGTTTCCGATTAGAGTCTGCGCCGTCTGCTCAGAGGAGTTTGAGCTGAAGCCGGACAAGCCCGGCTTCGCCAACCGTTGTCCTGCATGCAGCGAACCTGAGTCCAGCCAACCCGCCCAACCCGCCGCCAAGCGGCGGATCGACGCGGTGGAGCGCAAGGCCGCGAAGGAAGCGAACGAGGCGCGCAGAAAGGCGATGCGCGATCTCCTCTATCGGAAGGACATTTAACTTATTTGATATGTTGCACTTATAGATTATTCATGCCAGCGGACCAACCCTTCAGGATCCTCCACCAGCACCACTTCCCATTTCTCCAGCATCGGCATCAGAACGCTTTCGAGCTCCTGCTTCCAAAGATCTCCCTCATAGAATTTGGCTTTCATGGGCTCGCGCGAGGCGAGGTCGGGAAAGCCGCGCATGAAGAAAAAGGTGTCGGGATCTTCAACCGACAGTAGCGGGCCGAGGATCTTCATCCCGATCTCTGCGTGCGCCGGGATGGACCGAGTGCGGAACACTTCGAGGAAATCGGCCCGCTTGCCGGGTTTGGTTCTGTAGGTGCGCAGTTCGATGATCATCTCCACGCCTCTGCGAACATGATCCCGCGCCGCCCGCGCAGGGTGCAAGCGGTCCTATCCGGTCACCGGAACTGCCGCATCGGCGCTGTCTTGCACCGGCTTGCCACGCAGGCTTTCAATCGTCGCCCGCAGCCGCTCGGTCAATTCCTCGGCCTGGCGCAGGTTCATTCCCCTGGTCTCAATCGGCTCGCCGGCCGTCAGAGTCAGCTCGCCAGGGTAAAAGTGCCGGGTATGGATGGGCAGCAAATCGTAGACGCCGTTAAGGGCAATCGGCACTAGTGGAACCTGGGCGCGGATGGCCAGGTAGGCCGCGCCGGAAAGAAAGGTTTGCAGCTCGCCATCGGGGGTGCGGGATCCTTCAGGGAACACGAACAGCGGCATGCCGGCGCGCAGGGCCTTGACGCCGGCGCCCATGCTGGAGAGCGTGGCACGCGGGTTCGCGGTGTCGATCGAAATCTGTCCGGATCGATCTAAGTACCATCCTATGAAAGGGATAGACCAAAGCTCCTTCTTCGCCAGGATGCGGAATTGGAAAGGCAATGTGGCAAAGACGACAGGCGTATCCATATACGAGGTGTGGTTGGAGGCATAGACAGCAACGGGATGCCGGCGCAAGTTTTCCGCTCCCCGCACCCGCAGCGACGAGCCCGAAGTCCACACGCATAGCCGCGCCCAGACGCGCGCGATGCGATGCTGGGCGCGCCCCGTGCTGTCGATAAAAGAGATCAGCAGCGACAGCGAGCCGAAGACGACCGTCACCAGGAAGAAGAGAGGAGCCTGGACGAGGTTGGTGCGCCAACGGTATAGCCAGGGTAGGGGGTGGGTCGGGCGGCTCATGGTTTAGCTCCGCTGGCCGTCAGCAGAAGCGAACGTGCCTCGCCCACCAGGTATACCGACCCGGAAACTACGATGGCCTCGCCGGCGTCGTCATCTCCTGCCAGCCGCAGTGCTTCCCGCACCGAATCCACGGCCACCGCGGGGGTTCCCGTAACACGAGCCGCGGCCATCAGATCCTCAATGGCGGCGGCTCGCGCAGAACGGATGGGCGCGAAGATCACCCGCCGGAAAACCGGAAACAGGATCTGCGCCATCTCAATCACCGGCTTGTCGCGCAGGCAACTGAAGATCAGGGTTCCGGGCCCGTGCTCGCCAAGTATGCCGCTCAACCCCGCGCGCAGCGCCCAGGCCCCCGCTGGATTGTGGGCCACGTCCAGAATCCACTCCACGCCGCCAATCTGGAGGCGTTCCAGGCGTCCCGGCCACAGCGTCTGGCGAATGCCGGCAGCGATGCTCGCGGGCGTGATGGGAAATCCCGGCCTCCGGGCGAGTTCCACAGCCGCAGCGACGGCCAGGGCCAGGTTGCGATGCTGATGAGCGCCGGTCAATGGCGAATCCACCTCGACCGGAGCGCCCAGGACCTCCACTTGATAGGGTCCGAAGGTGGCAGCGCCCATGGGTGGCATATAGGGGGTCGCGCTCACACCATACACACCGAGACCAGCCGCCAGTTCGCCCAGCGTTTGGCTGGCCTCGGGATGCTGCGGCAGCGTGATCAGCGTTCCGCCCCGGCGCAGAATGCCGGCCTTCTCGCGGGTGATTGCGGCAATGGTCGAGCCCAGCCACTCCGTATGGTCGAGCGAGATATCGGTAATGATCGAAAGCAGCGGATCGACGACATTGGTCGCGTCCAGGCGCCCGCCCATGCCCACTTCGAGCACCGCAATCTCAACGCCCGCCTGGGCAAAGTGTAGAAACGCCTGCGCAGTCAGAATCTCGAAATAGCTGGGAAGCTGCGCGAGCCGGCCGTCGAGCACCATCTGCTGGGCCGCATCGTGAACACGAAAGTAGAGCGCGGCAAAGGCATCGTCGCCGATCTCCGCCCGGTCTACGCGAATGCGCTCGTTGGCCCGCACCAGGTGAGGCGACGTGTAGAGGCCAGTGCGCAGCCCGGAAGCAGTCAGAATCGAGGCCAGAGTCGACGCCGTCGAGCCTTTGCCGTTGGTTCCGGCAATCAGGACAGCGGGGAATCGCTGCTGCGGATCGCCCAGTGCGGCAAGCAGGATCCGCACCTCATCCAGCGAGAATTTGCGCCGCGTCTGCCCCGGCCGTGTATAAAGCTCCGGCGCCATGGCGTTCAGTTGGTCGATTGCGGCCGCGTAGGACATGGAGATTTAAGTATAAAAGGATCGCCGCCCGAGGCGGGGATCCATACAGGCGCTATCGCTCACTCGTGCTGACGCTCCTGGGGCCAGCCTGAAAAACCTCTTCTGAGCCTTGAAGATACTATCGCGTCGTCCTGCGGATGTCACGGAGCGGGCTCGGCTTCCGAGCCGGAAGAGTCGCTCTGCAGCCCCTCTTTGCGCTCGTCTTCTTTCCCGGGCATAAGCTCACCGGCCGCGCTGCGCAGACGCCGGTCACACGTCGCCCACTCTCCCAGGGTGCACTGCTCCTTTTTGCAGTCCAAGGCGCAGAGCGCAATGTCCTGCGGCACATCCTGGACGATGTGATCGGCGACCCAGCGGCTGAGCCGCGACAGCGGTTTCTTGTTTTTGAGCATTTGAGGCACGGGGCTTTGCGAGAGTATACACCGATTTTCATTCTGCGGCGTTAAGATCGTTAGCATATCGCTCTTCATTCTGTATGTGATCTGGAATACCGATTTAGGCACGCTCCAGGCCTTCAGGGGCGCAGCAGCAGTTGCAGGGCTTCGCGGGCGCTTTGCAGGCAGACACGTGCCTCGTCTTCCGACAGCAGTCCCTGGTGAACGGCGCGCTTGCCGGTGTCGTTCACCTGGTTCGCCACGTGGGGAAAACCGGCGTCGAAACCAGTGAGATTGAGGTTGTTGTTCACCTCGTGCAGCAGGTTGCCCAAGGTGGCGGCGTTTCGGTAGCGGGAGCGGACCTGGCGGGTAAGGGTCGGAGGCAGTTTCTGCTTGATGGCCTCCTCCAGCACCGAGCGGCACATTACTGCGCAGGCGGTAAAAAGGCCAAAGAAGTAGCAGCGTGTGGCTTCGTCCAGGTACCGGTCGGCCTCTTCGGAACTGGGCGCGGCCACCACGCACTCGCGCAGGTGAGTCGCCCGCATTACTGCCGGCTCGACCAGTTCCAACAACTCAAGTGCAAAGGCCGCGCGCAGCAGATCGTTCTGTTGCGCATCCAGCGCTAGCTGGATCGCTTGCCACGCCGGGGTTGCGCCACCGGCGCCCGCTTGCTGCAGGCGCGTGAGAGAAGTCAGCCGTTGCCGGGCATGCTGGATAAAGCCCTGCCGCATCTCCTGGGCCAGCAGCCGCCAGCCAGCCACAAAAGCTGCGGGATCCTGGCGATAGCGTCCCCACAATTCGTCGTAGACAATCGCCGGCAATACCTCCCGTAATTGCGCAAAACGACCCGTTCGGGCCAGCTCCGAGATCGCATCGCAAAACTCTCGTCCTGGCGCGCCCTCGCTTGACATGTGGAGGAGCTGGTCTTCAAGGAATCCGACGTCAATCGCCATCGCCCAAGCTCCTTTGCCTGAGTGTAGGCTTGTGCCTCCACAGCGTCGGCGTTAGAGCCGACCTTTCGAATCGTTCCGTACTGGAAAGGGACACTTCGCGGTGCCAGGCACGGATGGGAATCAGGTCGTGACCTAAGTTCGTCTTCGTCCTCTTGTAGCCAGATCCTGTGCAAGTCGGGACCTCGTCAGACCCCGGTTTGATACGGGCAGGACCCTGCTTTTCACACAAGCGAGCCGCTATTCACAGGGCCTTTGCGCCTGCCTGTGGGAGACGTGGGAAACCAGGTTCGCCTCCCCCTCATGAGAAGCCAGTTTTCCAACCCTCCAGAATTGCACAGCCCGGATTTAGAAATCCCGCATCCCTAATAACCCCATTGAAGATGGATACTTCAGATGGATTTCCACTTTTCCAGCCGCAACGACGGATACTATTGTCTTTTAATTCTCTAATACTCTTTTTTCCTCCCCAACAAACCCGAAACGGCCATTCGTGGAAACAACGCCTCGCACCAGATTCAAGTGAAAAGGTCTCTCCCCTCTAAACGCTGCCGTTTGAGACGGCTTAACTCTATCGTCCCGAGCCGCTATTTCCCTGTCAAAATGCACTTGCAGAAATGTCACCTGATAGAGAACACTCTGCGGAATTCAGGCAAAACCGGGGCCCTGCCGGTATCCTGACCGGCAAGCTCCTTCGAATCCAGAAATGCGCCCCGGTTTTCCACGCACGCGCCCATCTGAAGATGAATACAATCAAAGACAACGAGAGACCGCCGTTTCCGCAGGATAGCCCTGTGTTGTAGAGTGGGCGCAGTGCGGACCATGGCTTCTCCAGTGGAGATGGGCCTATGCCGATCATGGAAAAGGAAGTAGAAAAGCCGGCCGCGCAGGGGGCAGCGATGGAGATTACCGTAAGCCGCCAGGATCTGGTGAAGGAACTCACCGCGACGCAAAGTGTCGTAGAGCGCAAGACCACGATTCCCATCTTGTCGAATTTTCTCATCGAGGCCGAGGGCGAGCTGCTGACCATCACGGCTACTGATCTTGACCAGGCGATCCGCACCAGCGCGCCGGTTAAGGTGAAGAAGGCCGGCTCCTGCACTATCCCCGCGCGCAAGCTCTTCGACTACATCAAGCTGTTGCCCGACGGGGACATCTCGATCAAGCTGCTCGAGAACCACTGGGTACAGATTCGCGCCGGCCGGTCGAACACCAAGATGGTGGGTATGGCGCGGGCCAACTACCCGCAGGTGCCGGAGTTTCCCACCGTCGCGGCCACCAGCATTCCAACGCTGGCGCTGAAGACGCTGATCGCCCGTACCATCTTTGCCATCTCCAACGAGGAGTCGCGCTATACGCTGAACGGTGCTCTGTTGGTGCTGAAGGCAGAGTCAATGGCCATGGTGGCCACAGACGGGCACAGGCTGTCATTCGTCGAGAAGCCCAGCGAGATCCTGGAAGGCATCAGCGGCGAAAAGCGCGTGCTCATCCCGCGCAAGGCGTTGCAGGAGTTGCAGGGGCTGCTCGCGTCTTCCGACGCTGAGAAGGTGGAATTTGCCGACGACGAGCACACCCTGTTCTTCCGCGTCGGCCATCGCACCCTGAGCACGCGCCGGCTTACGGGGCAGTTCCCCAACTTCGAGGCTGTGATGCCCCGCGAAAACACCAAGTTTGCCGTGGTGCGGTCGAGCGAGCTGTCGGCGGCGATCCAGCGCGTGGCGCAATTTGCCGACGAGCGGTCAGGCGCGATCCGGCTGCGCCTGGAGAGCAACGAGCTGAAAATCAGCTCCAGTTCCACAGAGAGCGGCGAGAGCGAAGACACTATCGACACTCCCTACTCCAGCGACCCCATCGTGGTGGGCTTCAACTCCGGCTACATTCTGGACTTCCTCAAGGCCCTGGGCAACGAGGGCGAGGTGCGCCTGGAGTTCAAGGACTCGCAATCCGCCGGCCAGATGCGCCCCGAAGATCCGGATGCCGAGTACAAATACCGGTATGTTCTCATGCCGATGCGCATCTGAATCCGGGCAAATGCCCGAGTTCGCCGAAATCCTCATTCAATTGCCGACGGCCATGAACAAGGTTGATTCCAACGGCTGCAGGGCGGATTTGCATTGACTGCGCAGGCCAAGAGCAAAGCAACTCCGAGTAACGGAAATCGGCGAAACCCACGCGCGAGCTTCGGTTTGTCGGCGGAGAATCTGCGCACACTGCGCGCGCTGAAGACCCCGGCGCGCATCCAGAAGTTTATTGACGCGTTGCAGTATCAGTACGCGGACACAGCATGGTCTCCGCTGCGTGTGTTGCGCGAGCGCAAGGGACACTGCCTGGAGGGTGCACTGGTGGCCGCGGCCGCTCTGCGCCTCAACGGCCACCCGCCGCTGCTGATGGATCTGGAGGCCGTGCGCGACGACGATCATGTGGTGGCCATCTACCGCGAATGCGGATTGTGGGGAAGCATTGCCAAGTCGAACTTCGCAGGCCTGCGCTTCCGCGCGCCGGTCTACCGCACCCTGCGCGAACTGGCGCTCAGTTACTTTGAGCACTACTACAACCTGCGCGGCGAACACACGTTGCGTTCCTACTCGATCCCGGTGAACGTGGCGCGCCTCGACAGCCGGCACTGGATGACCTCAGAGGAAGACGTCTGGTGCGTCGCGGAGGCTCTCATCGCGGCCAGGCATTACCCGCTCCTGCCCGACAAGGTGGCGCGCGCACTGCCGCGTCTCGACCGCCGCAGCTTCGAAGCAGGGATGCACGGCTGGACAAAACACTGAGCAAGCCCGGGGAGGCTGCCAGCGGAGAAAGGCAGATGCCGCCGACGGCATCCATGGAAGGGCCGGCTCGCGCGGTGAAGCTCTACCAGGTCAGCGTGACGGTGATGGTCTTCCAGCCTTCGCCGGGGGGGAAATGAAGCAGCATTCCCATTGCCATGTTGGGATCGCGTTCGGCTCCGCCCAGCATGGTGACGTACATGGGAAGGTGCGCTGTGTCGTTTGGGTCGATGCCCTTGTTCTCCGGGCAATCGAACTTCAAATGCGGCAAGAGTCGCTGACGGAGGATTCCGAAACTGGTTTCGTCTCCGGCTTTTCCTTCGAACACGAGCGTCAAGCTGTTTGCGCTCCACTTTTCGCTCACAACGCGAGGCTGAGTTGCCCGAGCACCGGGTAATGGCGCCGAAACCGATTCGGCGATCTCCAATGGGGGGCGGGGAATTATCACACCCGTAAAGCCATTTTCCGTTTCGCCGGACTTTGCGCCGGGTACGTCGCTCCGGATGGTCCAATCACCGGGTCTGTGGCTTCTCTCGTCCAATTCTACGGTCAACCCGTTGATGCCCTTTGTGAAGTGCAAGGCCTCCAGCCCTCCGGGCAACGGAAGGTTGTCGATCCGTGCATAATCCCAGCTTGCCGGCAAATGGGGGTTGACGGTAATGACCTTTTTTTGTGCGTCGATGCTAATGCCGAAGAGGCCGCGCAGCGTGGGTGTGATAACCATGGCGCTCGACCATAATTGGTGGCTCGTACTCCGTCCAAACGGCACGAAGAAATCGCCGGAAAGTAACTCCGTTACCCCGCCGAGGTCCTGCGCGCGGTTCAGGTTGGCGTTCTCCATCAGCAGTTGATAGCCGGCCAGCGGCTGTCCGCCACGATACTCGGCGAGGGCGGCCCAGCCGGTGAAAAGCGGCCAAACCGAGCCCTGGTGATAGCTCATGCCGTCGTAAATCTTCTCGTCGTTGGCCACGTCGCGCAGGCCCCAGTCGGTATTGAGCGCGTGCCCTGCGAATTGCCTCAGACATCCGACGGGATGCGCGAGAATGGAACTCCCGCTCCACCAGGCCAGCGCGGGATAGACAGTTTTGGTGCGGTCCTGCGAAGCACTTCCATCCTTGGCGACATCGTGGCTGAAGGCGTAGCACGATTCATCCGGACTGGAAGACGGCATGTAGTATTCGTCTTCAATCGCCTTGGCCACGCTCGCGGCGCGCTTCTGCGCCAAACCAGCCTTCTCGCGATCTTGCAGCAGGTCTTCGATCTCCGCCATGGCTCCCGAGGCCTGTTGATCGAGCAGCGCGAGATAGATCTCCTGGCGCGGCATGCCGCCCGGCCAGCTTTCTACCCAGCCGGTGCCCTGCGAGTTGTCGTAGATGCCGTCGTGATCGGTGTCGTGCGCGGGATCGGTCTCGAAGGTCCAGGCCTTCTCGATAGCGTCGCGGTGCGTGGTGAGAAAGGCCACATTGCCGCTGGCTTTCACATAGTCGGCCACGGCCAGCAGAAACAAAGGGGTGGAGTCGGCTGCGGCATACATATACGGGAAAGCCTGCCAGTCGATGGCCGCGGCGGTCTGCGAATACTCGTGCATGATCTTGCCGTCGGCGCGCTGGCGGCGTATGAGGAACTCGAGCTCATCCTTACTGAGCGCGAAGTCACCGTAGCCGTTGACCGCGTAAAGCGTGTAGAGCGAATCGCGGCCAAAGAACCAGCCAAAGCCGGGCCGTGCCGAGTCGCCGGACTCGTAGTAGCCGGCCACCAGCGCGGTCTCGCCGGTGGAATCACCGCGGGCGCCGACGGGATGCGCCCGCAACTGTTCGATGGAAACGACGGCCCACTGAAAGGCCTCGTTGAGCGCCTTGTCCGGCGTTTCGATGGAGACGGAGTTGGCCAGCAACTTTTTCCAGCTCTCGGCATGCGCCTGGTAGCTGGCCGCGATGCCAGTGTTGAGCTGAGCCAGCGCGGCGCCCAGCGCGGCATTGGTGGCTGTGGCCGGCGAGTCGCCGACGGCCATCAGCAGCGGAAAGAGCCGGCCCTGGTCGCGGGCGGGATCGATATGCAGCTTCAACTCGACGGGATAAACATGCGGCCGCTCCTGATAAGGCGCCAGGATTCCGGGCCGCGCGCCGGGGATGGTGATGGCGCCGGCGAGGTCCGGATAGTCGGTATGGAGCGCGTAGAAGCCGCCAACGCCGCCGGGCGATGCCTTGCCGTCGACAATCCCGCTCACCCACTCCACGCCGGGAACGCCTTCGTTGCGCTCCGGCCACATCCAGCGCAGTTCGGGCGTAAAGCGCAGCGTGAAATCGGTGGGGTGCAGGCAATCGAACTCGAACAGGACAACCGGGCCCGTGCCGGCCGGACCCGCACTCGGCGAAAACATGATCTGGCGGACGGTGAACCCGATATGGGTATAGGTGATCACGGTGCGGTCGGGGCGCACCTCAATCTCAGCGGCCTGCTGGTTCACGTCGATGGGGACAGTGTAACCCTCGATCTCCGCCTCGATGGTCAGGTTCGAGATGAGCTTGACAGGCAGCAGCCAGGCCTCGAAGCTCCCGTCCTGGTGGCCAAGCAGCACACCGCGCTCGCCGGCCACGGTGAAGGGCTTCTCCGGCTCCGCATGTGCCTGGATCACCAGCCCCGCCGAGTCGAACGGAATCGCCGGGATGGAGGTGAAGCTCGGAGCAGCGACTGGTGTCTGCGCCTGGGTTGCGGAAGCTACAGCAAAAAGCAGGCCAAGGGCCACGCGAAAAGAATCGGTGCGGCTGCGCATCGTGTTGTCCTTTGAGTTTGTCTCAAGGGAAACAGTCTAGTGCATCGAGCCGCTGCGTTGCGGGCAGGGCTTCTCGAATGGAACGCGGAACACCGGCTTGACGATGAGGCACAATCCCCAAGCTCCTCCCAAGCGGCTGCTTCCCTTGAAGCAAGACTCATCGCCTCGAGATTAATTCGCGGTCGTGAAGTTGCTGATATCCCCTGAACTCGCTCCTTTGCTGTTGGATGCGAACACCTGGAAGCAATACTGGTTGCTCTTGATGAGATGGCTGATGTTCGCGGAAACAGACTTGATCGACCCGCTGGCCGCGAGCGTGACCTGGGGCGTGATCGAGGTCAGGTTGTTGCACTGCGTCCCATAGGCAAACCAGTACTTCGTGGCCAGGTCGCCGGGATTGACGGTGCCGTTGAGGGTCGCCGTCGTTGTCGTGACTCTGGTTGCGCCCCCGGTGACGGCCACGGGAGCGGAAGGAATGGCAAAGACTGCCGTGGCTACGCTCCCGTAGGTTCCGCCAAGTGTCGCCGCCGCCTTGACGGTGACCGAGGTGCTCACCGTGATGGGCTCATAGTAGTCTTGCCGCGTCATGCTGGTCGCGGGGTTGCTGCCGTCGGTGGTGTAAACGATCGAGGCCGGAATCCCGGGTTCTGTGATGGTTACGGATTGCGGAGTGCTGAACCTACCCCCGTCGGGCGAGATTTTGGGTGGAGCCAGTTGATAGTAGTTCCCCTCGGCGGCGTAGCTGTTGGGCTTGCCTGCCAACGTGGCAAACGCGATCACCGTGGCCGAGTGCGTGAGAGTGATGGGGTCTGTGTAGCGCTCGGAGCTGGTGGTGGGCGTGTCCCCGTTGGTAGTGTAATAAATGGTGGCGCCGGGGGTCGTGTCGCTCAACGCTACCTGTTGGCTGGAACCGAATCCGATACCGCTGCCGGGAGCAGGCGGCGTCAGAACCGGGGCCGCGGTGGTGGCTGCGAAGGTTGCCGTCACCTTCCGTATCGCGTTGTTGTCTTCGTCGGCGATGTAGAGGTTGCCGGACGCATCCGTGGCAACACCTGAAGGGTAGAAGAGCTTGGCGTAAGTGGCCACGCCGCCGTCCCCGGAGTAGCCGGCAATTCCGTAATAGACTTGCGTCTCGCCCTGCAACTCGGCGCTGGCTTTTCCCGCAACCGTGGTGATGATTCCCGTCTGCGCGTTCACCTCGTGGACCAGGTCGTTCTCACTCTCCGCGATGTAGATGTTTCCCGCTGCGTCCACGGCAACCGCCCCGGGATACTCAAGCGGCGAATCTATCGCCAGCACTCCTTCCTCGCTGGGGCTGCAGTTTGGGTAGTTCGAGTTCTCCGGCTTCCCCGCAATCGTATTGATGATGCCGGTCTTGGCGTTCACTTCGCTGACCACACATGCGGAAAACTGCGCGATGTATAGATTCCCCGAGTGGTCGAGGGCGATCCCAAGGGGATATTCCAGGTAGACGCTGGTTGCGGGCAGGCCCGATTGAATGGGACCATACGCGAATTCGCCTCCGATTCCGGCAACGGTGGTAATCACGCCAGTGCCCGCGGCAACCTTGCGCACGGCATAATTTCCCGAATCCGCGATGTAGACATCGCCCGCGGCGTCCACTGCCACTCCCGCTGGGTAGCATAGTTCGGCCTTGTCGGCTGGACCGTTGTCTCCACTGAAACCGCACTCCCGCTCGGGGCCCGCCCCATATCCGTTTCCGGCAAAGGTAGTAATGATGCCGGCGCTATCCACCTTGCGAACGACGTTGTTTCCGGAATCGGCGATGTACAAGTTTCCCGACGTATCCACGGCAACACCGAACGGGTTGTAAAGCAGCGCACTGGTGGCGGGACCGTTGTCGCCGCCGTAGCCGCCTTCCAGGGTGCCGGCATAGGTTGAGATCAAGCCTGTCGACGCGGAAATTTTGCGGATCACCTCATTGTCTGTGTCGGCAACGTAGACGTTGCCGGCCGAGTCGACGGCCAATCCTTCAGGAAAGTGCAGCTCCGCCTGGGTGGCCAATCCGCCATCGCCGTAATAGCCGCCCCAGCCATCGCCCGCGAAGGTGGAGATGATTCCATAGGGCGTGGTCACGGGCGTGGCCTTTGCCTTTTCGGGTTGGGTTGAATCCTGGGCGGACACTGAACTGGCAGGCAGGGTTAAAAAGCCCACTGCGCACAAGGACAAGAAAAAGCGGCTACGCATCATAATTCTCTCCGCGGTGAATCGGCAGACTCTGTCACACGTGAGTTAGATCACAGCTACAGGAGGCACTCGCGATGAACTCACGGGAGACGCAGGAATCATAGCCCCTTCTCGCTAATCCTGGAAATGAATAGTCGTGGAATAAAGTTAGCGGTGCAAATTCGCGGGCGCGGAAGCAGAAAAGTCTCGGATCAAATTGCCATCTCCAGACTTATCCACGGAGATTGAATGCGGGTAGCTCCAGCTCTCAGCTCAGGCAACAGCCGGCGCTTTCAGAAACTCCAGCGCGCGCGCCAGGTAGGACTTCAGATCGCGGCGGTGCACGATGGCGTCGAGGAAGCCTTTCTCGAGCAGAAACTCCGAGCGCTGGAAGCCTTCAGGCAGTTTCTGGCGGATGGTCTGCTCGATAACACGCGGGCCGGCAAAGCCGATCAGGGCTCCAGGCTCGGCGATGTTCAGGTCACCCAGCATGGCAAAGCTGGCCGTCACGCCGCCGGTGGTGGGATCGGTAAGCACGCAGATATACGGCACGCGCGCGTCGTCCAACTGTGCCAGCGCGGTGGAGATCTTGGCCATCTGCATCAGGCTCACCACGCCCTCCATCATGCGCGCGCCGCCCGAGGCAGCCACCACGATCAGCGGTCTGCGTTCCTGCCGGGCGCGGTCCACGGCGCGGGTGATCGTCTCCCCCACCACCGCCCCCATGGAACCGCCAATGAAGCCGTATTCCATGGCGCTGAGCACCACCGGGTGCGGCCCGAGCTGCCCCACCGCATTGAGGATGGCGTCGTCCAGGCCGGTCTCTTCCCGGGCCTTGCGCAGCCGCTGCTTGTAGGGCTTGACATCGGAGAAATTCAGCGGATCGGTGGAGCGCAGGCCCACATCGACGAGCTCATAGCCTGGTTCGAGCAACTGGCCGATGCGCTGCCGGGCACTGATCTTGAAGTGATGCTGGCACTTGGGACAGACGCTCAGGTTGGCTTCGAGGTCAGCCTTGAAGATGACCGCGCGGCAGCCCAGGCACTTAATCCAAAGGCCCTCGGTGCGCACCCGCCGGTCGGGTCCATCCGGAGGCTCAGGCCCCGAGCCGGCCCCCCCGGCGCCAGATCCGTAATCGCCATCGTCACGCTTGAACCAGGACATGCAAACTCCGAAACAGCCAACAGTTAACAACTGAAACCTGGCAACTGACAGCCGTTCGCTGTCCGCTCTCAGTATTCTATGCCCCGCTGCGCCAGAATGCCCTTCTGATAGGCGTGTTTTACCTCGCGCATCTCGGTCACGGTATCGGCCAGTTCCACCAGCAGCGGGTGAGCGTTGCGGCCGGTCAGGATCACGTGCACCATCTCCGGACGCTGGCGGAGGGTCTCGGCCACCGCCGCGGGATCCAGCATTCCGTAACCGATGGCGTAGTTGATCTCGTCCAGGATGACCATATCCCACTCGCCGGACTCGATCGCCTCGCGCGCCTCGGCCCAGGCAGCCTCTACCAGGCGCACATCCTCCGGATCGGTCTCCGCCCCGCCCACTTTCACAAATCCCCGCCCCATCTGCTTGAGGATGAAATTCGGCCCGAAGGCCTTCGCCGCGTCCAGTTCGCCGTAGTGCCAGGAGCCCTTGAGGAACTGGAGCATCAGCACCCTCATGCCGTTGCCCACAGCGCGCAGGGCCGTGCCCATGGCCGCCGTGGTTTTGCCCTTGCCGGGGCCCGTATTGATCAGGATCAGTCCTCGCCGGGAGTCGGTCATATGCAGCTTTCAGCCTTCAGCTCTCAGCTTACAGCTACCGGCGACGCGCATCGATGCGATGGAATCGACAGTCGGCCAATGAGCGGTCAGCTGGAAGCTGATTGCTGAAGGCTCGTCAGTGGCCTGTGTGGTAGGGGTGCCCTGACAGAATTGTAGATGCCCGGTAGAGCTGTTCCGCCATCACTAGCCGGGCCAGCGCATGGGCCAGCGTCAGGGTTCCCAGTGAAAACAGCAGGTTGGCCCGTTCGCGCGCGGCGTCCGACCAACCGCTGGCGGGGCCGATGGCGAAGACGATATGCTGCGTCCCGGCGTCGCGTCGCGCGCCCAGCCAGGCGGCAAAGGCTTCGGAGCTCATCTGCTTCCCCTGGCTGTCGAGCAGGACGGTCACTGCGGGTGTCCGGCGCTGCTGATGTTCCAGCCAATCCAGCAGCGCTTCTTCGCTGCGGAAGGCTTCTCCGCGGCAGCGCGCAAATCCCGAACAGCGTTCAAGATAGAGGGCAGTGAGCGCGTCAAAGCGATCCCTCGCGCCAGACCGCGCCCCGATATGGGCAAGCGTGAGCTGCATGGTGTGAGGATATCGCACCACGACGCATCGAAGAGAGCGGGGTAAAAGAGCCCAAATTCAAGAAACTAGAGGAAGTGCCGGTTTTTGGGATATGAACCGAATTTTATCCACTTTTTCATATTTCCCAGGTATTCACCCATTTGTGTTAGAGAGTGTAACCCATGTGTTTTCAGACACTAGAAAATTTATTTCACGCGCGCGCAAGATTGGCAATCGTAATGCAAACAGTATTAGGGCAATCTGTCCCCCAACTTCCTGGGAGAGCGATTTGCATTCAGCGATCCACGGGGATGAAGCCCGAATTCATCTCTACATTTTTTAGGCCTTTTCTAAGCTTTTCAATTGCGGATTGGTTCCACCGCCAATACCGAGACGCGAAGCATAATTTTCGAGACCGGCAAGTCCTCGCCAACGGGCCTTCTGGTCTTCACGAAGTATTTGGAGGAGTTCGATGCGATTCTTCAGGTTACAGAGTGCTGTTCTTGCGCTGAGCCTTCTGGCAGCCGCCGGGTTTGTGGCGAGCACCACGGCTCCCTGCGCTCACGCCCAAACAGCTGTGACAGGCGCCCTCAGCGGCTCAGTGCTAGACCAGACAGGCGCGGCGGTTCCGGGCGCGACAGTGGTCGTGACCGACACCTCCACTGACGCCAGGCAGACGGTGGTCACCAACGCCGAGGGCCGCTATACCGTGGGCCTGCTCAAGCCCGGCCTGTACAGGATCACGGCCTCGGCTGCGGGCCTGCAGTCGGAGACGATTCAGACCTCGGTCATCATTGGCACCACGGTTCCGGCCGACATCAAGGTGACGCCCAAAGGCGACAAGACGATCATCGAGGTTACCTCGACCAGTCTTCCCCTGGTAGACACCCAGAACGTAGCTCTGGCGACGACCTTCAACGAGCAGCAACTCCAGGAACTGCCCACGCCGGGCGGCGACGTCACCACGGTAGCCTTCACGGCTCCGGGCGTTGTGGTGAATGCGGGCGGCTCCTACGGCAACTTCAGCTCCGACGGCCTGCCGGGCATTTCGAACCTTTTCGTGCTGAACGGCTTCGACAACCAGGATCCCTTCCTCAACCTGAATAACTCGGGCAGCTCCAACCTGACCCTGGGCCAGGGCGAACTGGCCGAGGCCACGGTGGTTCAGAACGGCTATAACTCTCAGTACGGGCGCGCGGCGGGCGCGGTGATCAACTACACCACCAAGTCCGGCGGCAACAAGTTCCACGGCATGGCCGACTACAACTACAACGGCACGGTGCTCAACGCCAATGGCTGGTTTAACCAGTATTATGGCGGCGCACGGCCCCACGCGGTCTCGAACGAGTGGGCGGCCAATACCGGCGGTCCCATCATCAAGGACAAGCTCTTCTTCTTCTCGGACTATGAAGGCCTGCACTATGTGCTCCCTGGTTCGAGCGCCCCTCTCCCTTTCCCGTCGCCCCAGTTACAAGCCTTTGTCATGAAGACCGTCCCTGCCGCAGCCCAGGGCTTTTACGGCCAGGTGTTTCAGGCCTACCAGGGCGCTCCGGCATATTCAAAGGCGTCGCCGGTCACTAACGGATCAGCTCCCAACCAGGACGGCACCGGCAATCTCGGCTGCGGCGTCAACTCCGCGGTTCCCGGCACAGGTGGCGCTCTCTTCTATGGCGGTCTGGGTGGCACTGTGGATCCTGGCGTAGGCACATTCGGGACGACCGTTCCCTGCGTGACCGTTGGCCAGGGGCAAGCCAACAACATTAACATCGAGTGGCTCTTTACGCAGCGCATCGACTGGAACATCAGCGAGAAGCAGAAGATCTACGGCCGCTTCAAGGTGGATCACGGCTCCCAGCCCACATACACAAACTTCATCAACCCGCTGTTCAACGCCGTCTCCATCCAGCCCGAGTACGAGGGCCAGTTCAACGACAGCTATGTAATCAGCCCCACCAAGACCAACGTCTTTGTGGCCGCCGCCAACTGGTACTCAGCCTACTTCGGGCCTGGGAACGTCCCTGCTTCCGTCGCCGCGCTGCCCATGTTCGACGTTACCGATGCCGGACTCGACGCCAGCGGCGTCAACGCCGCCCCTGGCCTGCCGTTGCTTGGTGTTCCCGGCGTCCTCACCCAGGGCCGCAACGTGACCCAGTACCAGATCGAGGACGACTTCAGCTGGATCCACGGCAAGAACAGCCTCAAGTTCGGCGAAAACTTCCGCCGCGACCTGGTGGAAGACTACGACAGCCAGATCAATACGATTTTCCCGCAGTTGACCCTCTTGTCCCTCGGCGACTTTGCCGAAGGTGCGGTAAACGGCAGCAACCCCAACCCCAAGACGCCCGCTCTCTGGGATATTGGCTATAACAGCTTTTCCCAGAGCTTCACCCTGACTAAGACGGCGCACCTGGCTCTGTACAATGTCGGCGCCTACTTCCAGGACGAGTTCCAGGCGACGCCCCAGTTGAAGCTGACCATGGGCGTCCGCTTCGATCGCACCGGCAACCCGCTCTGCCATAATGGCTGCTTCGGCGCGTATGAAGGGGCCTTCCCGTCCGCCAATGCCGGCCTTACCGGCGCATACAGCGCGGGAGCAGGCGGTCCGATCCACTCGCAGACCTGGCATCCGTTCCCGACCGTCCAAAAGTTCAACTTCCAGCCCCGCTTCGGCTTCAACTACTCGTACGACGAGAAGACCGAGATCCGCGGCGGCGTGGGCATTTTCTCCGACCTCTACCCGGCCGGCTTCGTGGATGGAGTCATCGATAACTTCCCCAACGTTAATGGCGTTGCGGTGTATGGGGGCGCGGACGCGATCAGCGGCGCGGGAACCGTGGGCGGGAACGCGGCCACGGCCAATGCCGTGGTTCAGGGTGGCTTCGCGTCCGGCGCGACCGTGGATAGCATGAGCTCCACTCTCGCACATCTGGGCGTGCCCTTCTCGCCCCCGGCCTTCAACGCCTACTTCCCTGGCACCTTCAAGGTTCCGGAGTACGTGGAGTACAGCCTCCAGTTCCAGCGCCAGCTTACCCGGGCCGATGCGATCGTCGTGACCTATGCGAGCAACTTCGGCTACGACGGAGTCATCGTCAATCCTTACGTGAATGCCGCCAGCGGCGACTTTAGCCAGAGCCTCACCGGAGGAAACTGGGCCAGCGCGGGTCCATTCGCCGGCCTTCCGGTTACGCCTCCCGACCCGCGCTTTACGCGCATCACCGCCTTCACCAACGGTGGCCACTCCAACTACAACGGCGGCATGATCAGCTACAAGCGCAACGCGCGTGGCCTCACCGGCCAGGTCAGTTACACCTATAGCCACTCGCTCGACGACGTCTCCAACGGCGGCGAAGGCGAGAACTTCAACGGCGGCTCCGTTACCGCGCAGTTGACTCCGGCTCTGGGCTCCGGCAACCTAAACTACTCCAACTCCGACTACGACATCCGCAGCAACTTCGTGGGCGATGCCGTTTACGAGGAGCCCTTCAAGTCATCCAACAAGATCCTCAATGAGGTCGCGGGCGGCTGGGTGGTCGGCGTCAAGACCTACCTGCGCACGGGCGAGCCCTTCTCGATTACAAATAACAACGCCATCGGGAACTTCCACAATCTTGGTGGTATCCTGACGGCGCAGCTTCGTCCCGGTCTCTCCGTTTCACAGATCAACAACTTCACCACCCATGACGGACACCGGTGCGTTCATCCCGCCACTCCTTGCTTGAATCTGGGCGATTATGTTGGTGGTGGATGGGATCCGGTTCAGCAGGTTACCTTTGGCAACCTGCGGCGCAACGTGCAATATGGCCCGCACTACGGCGACACCGACCTGAGCGTGACCAAGAAGATCGTGACGGCGGAAGGCTTTACGCTGTCGATCGGCGCCAACGCCTACAACGTCCTCAACAAGGTCAACTTTGCCGCCCCGGTCACCGACATCGGAAGCTCCGCCTTCGGGCAGATCACCAGCGCCGATGCTCCGCCGACCAGCCCCTATGGATCGTTCCAGGGCGCAGCCGTTACGCAGCGGCTGCTCCAGGTCCACGGCAAGATCACCTTCTAGCTTCCGGCTCTCCGCTGGATTTGAAGCACCAAGGGCGTCCGCTTCGGCGGACGCCCTTGGTGTTTCTGCGGATGTCTACAGCTCGAACACGATGCTTTGGCCACATCTGGCTCGTGGGCCTGAGCCGGCCATCAGGCGCTCTTGCGGCTCTTGCTCGCCGTGGGCTTGTTGAGGGTGGCCTTCCTGGCGGCAACCTTCTTGATTGCGGGCTTGGCAGCAGCACGGGCGATAGCGGACTTTCCCGAAGCCGCTCCCGGTTTGGGCGCCGCGGTGGAGCGCTTCGCTGTGACCTTCTTTGCCTGTGCCACGGGTGCTGCCTTGACGGCTTCCGGTTTGCCCTTCGCGGAACCCTTTTCCCGAACCGCGCGGGTTTTGATTGCCAGCGCCGCCTTCAACTCGGCGTCAAACTCCGCCGGAGTGAGCGGCCGCGCCGACTTGCGCAGCCGTTCGATGTCATAGAAGGCGCGCTTCTCCGCCAGAAACACGTGCACCACAAAGTCCACGTAGTCGAGCAGGATCCACTCGCCCTGGCGGCGGCCCTCTACGGAGTTCGGATAGACCCCGAAGTCGCGCTTGAGCCGCATCTCGATTTCATCGGCGATGGCTACGGATTGCCGGTCGTTGCTGGCCGAGGTCACGAGGAAGAAGTCGGACAGGCCCGCGTCAATGGGATCGAGTTCGAGGATGCGGGTGTCTTCGCCCTTTTTATCTTCACAAACCGCGGCTGCGGCTTGCACGAGGAGGCGGGTCTGTTGGAGCGTCTGCGCTGTTGCCATTCGGGGGTAGGGTTTCTCCAAACTTCATCGTAGCCGTTTGCAGGCAGTGGAGCAAGTCAGCGGTAGAGCCTGTGCAAACGGATGTAATCGGCCACGCGCCGGGGCAGAAGCTCGTGTCCTCTGATGGGATCGCCAGCGGTGGCGCGCACCTGTTCCCGAATCTCAGAGGCGCTGATCTCCATATGCAGTCCAGGCAGCAGGTAGAACGGCGTGGCGTCGCCGGCGGTGTTGCGAAGACGATAGGCCTGCACCTCTACCGCGGAGTCCGCGCGCCTCAGATCCGGCAAGTCCTCGATCGCCAATCCCGCGGGCAGCGCAGCCTTCAGATCGTCCAGCCGCTCGCCCGGCCGCGAGGCGACAAGCAGGGGTGCGGCAAAGGGAATCTCCGCAGCCCGATGCCAGCGCCGCAACCCCAGAAACGAGTCTGCGCCCATCAGGCAATAGAGCGCCCCATCCGGCGGCAGTTCCGCCCTCAGGCCGAGCAGCGTCTCCAGCGTGTAGTTGGGCCCGCCCGTGGGCTTGGGAGCGTCCGCCATCGAAAGACCGAAGCCAGGCTCTCCGGCGATGGCCAGCCGCGTCATGGCCAGGCGGTGCTCGAAGCTGGCCGTCGAGCCCTGCCGTTTCAGCGGCTGTGCTCCCACCGGCGCAAACAGGACCGCATCCAGGTCGAGAGCCAAGCGGGCCGCGCGCGCCACCGCCAGATGGCCAAGGTGGGGCGGATCAAAACTGCCGCCGAAAAAGGCGAATCGCTTCCCACCGCCCGGAAACTGGTCCATCCCCTTATCGTATCGTGCGTGACAGTCTGGTAGCATCACTCCTACGACGATGCGATTCCTCATTGCCTTCCTGGCCCTGGCTGGAGTGGTGGTATCCGCGCTGGCCCTGCGCATACACTACTCCACCGACACGCAGCCGTGTTCCATCAACGAAAAATGGGACTGCGGCATCGTGAATCACAGCCCGTTCTCTGAGATCGCGCACATTCCGGTGGCGGCCATCGGCATCGCGGGCTACCTGGCTCTGGCCGGGCTGGCGCTGGCCCGGCGGCGCGCTCTGACCCTGCTGGCCACCCTCACCGGTCTGGGATTCTCGCTCTATCTCACCCACATTGAGAAGGACATCCTCATGGTGTGGTGCATTTACTGCGTCACTTCGCTGGGAATCATCGCGCTGATCGCGCTGCTCAGCCTGGGCTGGGCCGGAGCGGGCATGGTGCTCAAGCGCCGCACTGGATGATTCTGCCGGCGTTGTACACGCTTCGCTAACAGCGATGTGGCCGTGCTCACCGCGCTTTCATTTTGCACTGATAAACTTGAATTGAACCGATGCTCAGGCAAGCCTACGCGCGCTGGATGTACCGCTGGGAAACGAAGCTGACGACGCGCGACGAGAATCGTGTGGTGCGCCCGCTGGAGTGGGGTTTTGAGTGGGTTGAGCCGTTTCTTTCGGCGCACGGACTCACCGCCTCGGCTCCGCGGCCACCCGCCCCTGGAGACGATGCGGCCGCCGAAGCCGCCATGGTGCAGATCAACCGGCTCCTCATTCACCATAGCGATACGTTCTTCGGCTATCGCCGGCCCACGGACTTCCGGCTGGAAACGCGGCATCCGCAGCTCTTCCCCACCAACGTCCGCCCGGAGACCCTGGCCCAGGACGCCGCGCTCCGGCAGCTTGCCGCCGAGGGCAAGATCCCGCCCGCGCAGTTTCTGCGCTTCACCTCGCCAGAGCGGACACCCTACCCCGAAAACGACCTTGTGAACGCCCGCTGGTACCCGGCCCCGGCGCACAAGGACCCCACGCGGCCCAAGCAGGCCATCGTCGTGATGCCACAGTGGAATGCCGACGCCTTCAGTCACAACGCGCTCTGCACCCTCTTCAACCGCATGGGCATCTCGGCGCTGCGGCTCTCTAAGCCCTATCACGACATTCGCCGGCCAACGGAACTGGAGCGCTCCGACTATACCGTCAGCGCCAATATCGGGCGCACGCTCTCGGCCTGCCGCCAGGCGGTGGTCGACATCCGCTGCTGCCTCGACTGGCTTGAGGAGCAGGGCTACGAGCACTTCGGCGTGCTCGGCACCAGCCTCGGCTCCTGCTATGGCTTCCTGGCCAGCGCCCACGATGCGCGCATCCGCGTCAACGCCTTCAACCATGCTTCCACTGCCTTCGGCGACGTGGTCTGGGCCGGCCAGAGCACCCGCCACATCCGCCAGGCCCTGCAGGAGGCCGGCCTTACCCAGGAACGCATCCGCGCCCTGTGGTCCAGCGTCAGCCCTTGCAGCTACTATCCCAAATTCGCCAGCCTTGAGGCGGGCGGACCGGGCAAGAAAGTGCTGCTGGTCTACGCCAACTACGATCTGACGTTTCCCAGGGAATATTCGCTGCAGGTGGTCGACGCCTTCCGCCGCCACGGCATCGACTTCGAACCCCGCATTCTTCCCTGCGGCCACTACACCACCGGCGAGACGCCCTATAAATACATCGATGGCTGGTACCTGGGCTGGTTTGTCTACCGGGCTTTCAAAGCCCTGCGCGAAGAGAAGACGCCATTTACGCCACACCCCGTCATCGCCGGCATTCCTGAGCGTGAGGTTGAACTCGCGTCGCGTTAACTTGTTCCTCGTTCAGATCTGCAGTCAACGCGCCTGTGCCAAATTCAGCCGGAGCAGCTTGGCCGGATCGAGGTACGCGCCTTGCCAGCGGACGGCCCAGTGCAGGTGCGGCCCGGTTACGCGGCCCGTGGCGCCGCTCAGGCCCAGGCGATCTCCGGTAGCCACGCGTTGCCCTTCCTTCACGTCGATGCGGCTGAAGTGCATGGAGAGCGTGAACAGGCCCAGCCCATGGTCGACGATCACGCAGTTGCCCTCGTAGTAGAGCGGCCGGGCCAGCACCACTACTCCGCTGTTGCCAGCGCGCACCACCGTCCCCATCGGGGCACGAAAGTCCATCCCCTTGTGGATGCTGGCCAGCTTGCCGTTGAACATGCGGCGGGTGCCGAAGCTATCAGTTGGCGCAGCCGCAACCGGCGCGCGAAAGTTGCCCGCCCACAGCGGGGCCGCGGCACTGGCGGCAAACACCTTCGCCTTGAGCTGGCTCTCGGCCTCGATCTCCTTGAGCGCGTCGGGGTCGGGCTCAACGAACTTCGGTGCCACCGTGAGCGAGCCCGTGCGGTAGTGAGCGGGATGAATCTCGACGCTACGGTTCAGCTCCTGCACGCCGCTGCTGCCTGTATGCACGCTGATCCGCAGCGTGGACGGTCCGGCGGAATGCTCCACATCCACGCCAGCCAGCGCAAACCAGGCGCGCCCGTCGCGCGAACGAAAGAACTGCACCTTGCGCTCCAGCCACGCACCTTCCACCAGGTTTGCATCAGCAGCCTCGACCTGGATCAGCTCCGGCGAGCCAGCTTCGACTAACGCCGGCGTTAGCGTGACAGGGCCAGCCTGGCTCTGCGCGGTCTTGAGCGTCAGACCGAAAGCCAGCAGGACGGCAATCACAAGTGCGCGGGAGAGAATTGGAAATCCGGGAAATCGCATCCATTTCAGAATAGCGGTTAAGGGACAAACCAACCTGTCGAGAGCCTTCGGCCATGCACCGGGCACAGCTGCAAACCTTCAGCCAACCCTCCTAAACCCGTCCGCAACCCGTCCGCCCGCAGAACTCCGTGTAACCCTGATGCCGACAGTCCCATCTCATGCGTGCATGGACTTCCCAACCTTCAAGCCGCTCCAGTTCACCCTGTTGCTCTCGCTCGCAGCCGCTTTGCTCGTGACGCTCTTCGTGCCGCGGCCCACAACGGCCCGCGCCGCCGTGGCGGACCAAAGCCGCCCCAGGCCGGTGCTTGTCGAGCTCTTCACTTCGGAGGGCTGCTCCAGTTGCCCGCCCGCCGACGCGCTGCTGGCGCGTCTGGACGCGCAGCAGGGAATTGCGGGCGCCAGGGTCATTGTTCTCAGCGAGCACGTCACTTACTGGGACCGTCTGGGCTGGCGCGATCCCTTCTCGCTCGACGCGGTTACCGCCCGCCAGCAACAGTATGCGGATCGCTTCGGGCTGGATTCCGTCTACACCCCGCAAGCCGTGGTTGACGGCGCGAGCCAGGTGACTGGCAGCGACGGCCCCGCCCTGAAGCGCGCCATCGAGCGGGAGGCCGATACGCCTGCCGCTGACCTCGCGATTCAGGATGCGACATGGTCGAGCGGCACAGTTCATTTCAAGGTCCGGACCATCTCTCTTGCCTCCGACGCCACGGTGACTGCTGCACTCGCTGACGACTCAGCGCAGTCCTCGGTCGCCCGCGGCGAGAATGCCGGACGCACCCTGCGCCACGTAGCAGTCGTGCGCGCGATCAGGGACATGGGCAAAACCGCCCTCGACGGCGGCGAACTCGCGCTCAAGCTGCCCGGCGAGAGCAATGTCGGCAAGGGCACACCCCTGCGGTTGGTCGTCTTTCTCACCGACCGCCGCACCGCCCAAGTGCTGGGAGTCGCGGAGCAGACGATTCCTCGCCAGCCATAGGATTCCAGGCAGCTCGGCGGCCCTCAAACAGCCAACAGATCGGACGCCGCTCTATTCGTTGCGCAGCGCCACCATCGGATTCACGCGTGCCGCCCGGCGCGCCGGAATGTAGCTGGCCAGTCCCGCTACGCACACGAGCGTGAGCGCCGCGGCGGCAAAGGTCGCGGGATCGGTGGCCTTTACGCCAAACAGAACGCTCGACAGCAGGTGCATCAGCGCGAACGACCCAGCCAGCCCGATCGCCACGCCGGACAGCGCCAGCAGCATGCCGCGTGCCAGAATCCAGCGCACCAAATTGCCGCCTTGGGCGCCCAGGGCCATGCGCACGCCGATCTCGTGCGTGCGCTGCACCACCGTGTAAGAGACCACGCCATACACGCCCAGGCACGCGAGCAGCACCGCCAGGGCAGCAAAGCTGCTGAGCAATAGCGTATTGAACCGCGGCGCCGCTACCGAATCCGCGAAGTACTGGTCGAGAGTCTTCGCATGATAGATGGGCAGGTCCTTGTTGAGCTCGGCCATCTGCTGGCGAGCAGCCCCGGCAAGGGCAGCGGGATCGTTCGCCGCTCGCATCGCGATGAACATGGTGTCGAAAGGACATTGGGCCAAAGGCGCGTAAACCTCAGGACCTGCTTCAATGCCTGGATTGCTTTGTTTCACGTCTTCGACCACGCCCACTATTTCGCGCATTGGCGGCTCTCCGGGGCCGTAGCCGTTGCCGATGCCGGGACGCACATGCTTTCCAATTGGATTCTGATTGGGGAAGAAGGCCCGCGCCAGCGCCCGGTTGACGATGACAACCGGCGTGGAGCCTGCGTCGTCGTGTGCGGTAAAGTCACGTCCGTTGACGATCGCCGTGCTGACTGTATGGAAAAAGTCCGGCTCAACGATGTTGAAACCAGCCGCGGGGCGGGAACCCATGGGCGTGGGTTGCACCTCGATCTCGATGCTGGAGCCGATGTGGTCCCCCGTCAGAGGCAGCGCCGCGGCTGCACTGGCAACGCTAACCCCCGGCAAGGCGCTCATGCGCGCCACTACTTCGCGAAAAAATGACGGCGACCTTTCGATCGGGACGCCGCCGGGCGCATCGATGTGGAAGGTCAACACGTGGTGCGGATTGAAACCTGGAGCCACTCGCGTCAGATGCAGAAAGCTCTGCAACAGCAGGCCGGCTCCCAGCAGCAGTACAACCGCCAAGGCAACCTCGCTCACCGCCAGCGCGCCGCGCAGGCTGCTGTGTCCCGTTTCGCCGCCGCCTGAGCCGCGTCCGCTATCCTTTAACGATTGCGTCAGAGTGACCTTCGATGCCTGCAGCGCCGGAGCGAGGCCAAACAGGATCCCCGCCAGCAGCGAGACCAGAAAGGCGAACACCAGCAGGCGAAAGTCGAGGCCGATGGAGTTGAGGCGTGGCACATCGACAGGCATGATGCGCACCAGCAGCTGGAAAGACGCCAGCGCGAGTGCCAGCCCCAAAGCGCCGCCCAGCAGCCCCAGCATCGTGCTCTCCGCGAGCAACTGGCTGATCACGCGCCGCCGGCTTGCACCCAGCGCCAGCCGCACTGCCATCTCTTTGTGCCGCCCCTTGGCCCGCCCCAGCAGCAGGTTGGCCATGTTGGCGCACACGATCAGCAGCACAAATCCCACCGCTCCCAACAGGACGAGCAAAGGCGTGCGCAGATCTCCGACCAGCACATGAAGCTCCGGCGCCAGCCGCACAGTGCGGGGCTTGTTCTCGGGATACAGCCGGTTCAATCTGCTGGCAATGGTCACCATTTCGGCCTATGCCTGTTGCACCGTAGCGCCGGGTTTCAGCAGTCCGATCACGTCAAGATAGTGAGCGCCGCGCTGCGCGGTCATCGCATTCGCGCCGCCTCGCGCATCGTAGGCGATGGTCGTCCACAACTCGACCGCCTCGGCCTGAATGGGAAATTGAAACCCACGCGGCATCACCCCGACTACGGTGTATTGCCGGTCAGCAAGTTGAATGACACGGCCCATCACGGCGGCATCGGCGCCGAACTCCCTCTGCCACAGGCCATAACTCAGGATGACGGGATCGGAGGCGCCCGCCACGGCGGGCTTATCTTCTTCTGCAACAAAACTGCGCCCCAGTGCGGGAGCTACGCCAAGCAGCGACAACAGCTGTGCTGAAACGACGGCGCCCTGCAAGTGCTCGGGATCGCGCGGGCCGATCAACGTAAAGTCCTCCGTGTGGAATGCAGCCATTCCATCCAGGACGTGATTCTGCGCGCGCAGATCGAGAAAGTCTGGATAGGATGCCGCGCCGCCGCCGCCGGTGGCAAGAATCATCGAACCGACGCTCACCAGCCGGTCCGCGGTGGGAAAGGGCAGCGGCTTCAGCATCACTGCATCCACAACGCTGAAGATCGCCGTAGTCGAGCCGATGCCCAGGGCCAGCGTCAGCAGAGCGACGCTCGTGAAGCCGGGCGATTTGGCCAGTTGGCGAAGACCGAAGCGGATATCCTGAACCAGCATGGCAAGCAGGGGAACTCCGCGCTGCACACGGTAACTTTCTCTCGCCTGTGTCATTCCGCCAAACTCCTTGAGTGCCTCGACGCGCGCCAGTTGCGCAGACAAACCGAGCTTCATCTTCTCTTCGACGGCAAGGTCGATGTGTGCGCACAATTCTTCATCCAGGTCCTCGTCCAGCTTGCGTCTGTAGAACAGCGCGGCGCAGCGGCTGAGCAGAATGCGGATGAAGTCCATCTCCGGCTCCTAATTCGATGGGGCGAGGAAGCGTGCCATGGTGGTGGCGATGCGCTCCCAGTTTTCGGTTTCGCTCTCGATCTGCTTGTGACCGATGCGGCTCAGCGAATAAAACTTGGCTCGGCGATTGGTCTCCGAAACGCCCCACTCGGCCTTGATCCATCCGCGTTGCTGCAGGCGCAGCAGCGCGGGATAAATGGTGCCCTGGTTGAGGCTTACGGTGTTGCCGCTCACCTGCTCGATACGCCGCGCAATGCCGTAGCCGTGCAACGGCCCCATTGTCTCCAGCGTTTTCAGCACCATCAGGTCCAGCGTTCCCTGCAAAACGTCCCCTTTGTTCTCGCCCATTGCGTCTCCCTGTTGCCGTTCTACATATACGTACACCCGCATAGGTAGAATGTCAACAGGGAAAATCCGGCGGAAAGGCGCGGATCGCTCCCGTCCGACAATTTGGCAGGCGGCCGCCTGCGCTCCAAACCGGAAATGCTCTAAAATTCTTCTATGAATGACCGCATGTCCTTCCCCCTCGCCCAGGCCGACCCCGCTGTGGCCGCCGCTCTTGACCAGGAAACCCTCCGCCAGCATGAGGGGCTGGAGATGATTGCCAGCGAAAACTTCGTCTCCGAGGCGGTGCTCGAGGCGGCAGGCTCCATCTTTACCAATAAATATGCCGAGGGCTATCCCGGACGGCGCTACTATGGCGGCTGCGAATTCAGCGACGCGGTGGAGAACCTGGCCCGCGACCGCGCCAAGGAGATCTTCGGCGCCGCGTTTGCCAATGTGCAGCCGCACTCCGGGTCGCAGGCCAATGCCTCGGCCTACGCGGCCGTTCTGCAGCCGGGCGATACCATCCTGGGCCTCGACCTGGCCCATGGCGGCCACCTGACCCACGGCCACAGGCTCAGCTTCAGCGGCAAACTCTACCGGCCCACGTTCTACCATGTGCGTCGCGACACCGAGCTCATCGACTACGACGAGCTCGAGGCCATTGCCGAGCGCGAAAAGCCCAAGGCACTCATCGGCGGCGGCAGCGCCTATCCAAGACTCTGGGATTTCGAGCGCATGCGCGCGATCGCCGACAAGGTGGGCGCCTACTACATTTTTGACATGGCGCACATCGCCGGTCTCGTCGCGGGCGGAGTGCATCCCTCGCCCGTTCCCCACGCGCACATCTCCACCACCACCACGCACAAGACGCTGCGCGGACCGCGCTCTGGCCTGATTCTGCTGGGCAAGGATCAAGTGGTGGGCACCAAGCCGGACCAGACGCTGAGCAAGGAGATTGACAAGGCCGTCTTCCCCGGCCAGCAAGGCGGGCCGCTGATGCATATCGTGGCTGCCAAGGCCGTGGCCTTCGGCGAGGCGCTGCGGCCGGAGTTCCGCACTTATTCGGCGCAGGTGGTAGCCAACGCCAAGGTGCTCGCGGCAGCGCTCGCGGAGGCCGGATTCCGCATCGTCTCCGGCGGCACGGACAATCACCTGATGCTGGTGGATACCTTCCAGAAGGGAATACTCGGCTCTGAGGCTGAGCTGGCGCTGGGCAAGGCCGGGATCACGGTAAACAAGAACTCCATCCCCTATGACGTCAATCCGCCGCTCAAGCCCTCCGGCATCCGCGTCGGCACGCCCGCGCTGACGACCCGCGGCATGAAGGAGCCGGAGATGCGCCAGATTGCCGTGTGGATGGTCAAGGCTCTGGAGCAGCGCAGCGACGATGCGGCGCTCGAGCACATTCGCCATGAAGTGGCTGAGCTGGCCAATCATTTCCCGCTGTATGCATGGCGGCGCGCGCCTGTGGCTGTGGGGGTGTAACGCGGCCTGACCGCTCGCCGCAAATTTATCGAATCGCAACTTGCCTGCGGCTGCGGGGTTGGATGTACTGTAGTCAGGATGACCGATCCAGGGCGAAACGTAGTGCGAAATCGCAGCTGCCCGGGATGGCATCGAGGAGGACACCATGCGTTCAGCGCAGATTGGTTTGATCGCTTTGCTTGTGGCTGCTGTGCCGGCTTTTGCCCAGCACCAGGAACGGCCGAAAGCGCCGCCCGCGCACGGGCCGTCGGAGTTTCACGGCACGCCCCATCCATCCGACCCGAAGCGTACCTACAGTGACAAGCCCGGCCATCCCAACGTTCCTCATGTGGACGGGAAGAAATGGGTTGGCCACGACACCGGCAGGGATGACGCGAACTATCACCTCGACCACCCATGGGAACACGGCCGCTTTACCGGCGGCTTTGGCCCCGCGCACCACTGGCGTCTCGGCGGCGGCGGCCCCGGCCGCTTCTGGTTCAACAACTGGTACTGGAGCATCGCGCCCTATGACGTGGTCTTCTGCGACGGCTGGCTGTGGGACTCCGACGAGATCATCATCTATGAGGACCCGGACCACATTGGCTGGTACCTAGCCTATAACGTGCGCCTCGGCACCTATGTGCACGTGATGTTTCTGGGAGCGTAGACGAGCCGGCGTAAACACAATCGATTCGAATGACCAGGGGGATGGGCGCAAAGCCCATCCCCTTTCATATTTGTGTTCCTATGTCATGACGCAAGCGGAATGTACATATCAGCCTGCCAGACGATAAGATGGCCAGTCCGCATGGAGCCCTCGCCGGCGCGCAATGAAAGGGCGGCCGGGGCCCCCATCCATCTCAAGCTTGCGAGGAAATGGAATGAAGCATCCGCCTGCCTGCATTTCCCGGCGATTCTCAACGAGCGTAGCCCACAGCATCGCCCCCGTTTCGATTTGCATCGCGATTCTGGCCGCCTGTGCTGCCTGGGCTGCCGCTCCGCCCGCTCCCATCGTCCTCACCGGCGCCGATCGCCGACCGGCTATCTCGCTCAACGGCGAATGGGGCGCTATCGTCGATCCTTACTTCTCGGGTCTCTTCAGCTTTCATCACAAAGAGAAGTCCAACGGCTGGTTTCTAAATCAGAAGGCCAAGGCCGGCGATCCCTTTCCCACCGAATACAACTTCGACACCGCGCCTAAGTTGAAAGTGCCGGCTGACTGGAACACCCAGCGCGAATCGCTGCTGTATTATGAAGGCCCCATCTGGTATGAGCACGACTTCACTTACCAGCCAAAGGAACACACACGTCTGTTTCTCCATGTGGGCGCGGCCAACTACCGCTCCTGGTTCTGGGTCAACGGCAAGAAAGTCTGTGAGCACGAAGGCGGTTTCACCAGCTTTAATTGCGAGATCACCAGCGTTGTTCACTCCGGCGCCAACTTTGTGGTGGCCGCCGTGGATAACACGCGCCTTGAAGATGGCGTTCCGGGACTTGAAACCGACTGGTGGAACTATGGCGGTCTTACGCGCTCGGTTTCGCTCATAGAGGTTCCCACGGCTTTCATCGATCAATATGACGTGCATCTCAAGCGCGGCGAGGGTTCACTCATCGAGGGCTGGGCGCATGTGGAAGGCAGTCAGCCTGGCGCACAGGTCGAGATCGCAATCCCTGAGTTAGGCGCCAATACATCTGCTGCGGTGGACGACGGAGGCCGCGCTCAGTTCTCCTTCGCTGTCAGCGGCCTCGTGCGATGGTCGCCCGAGACTCCCAAGCTCTACGAAGTCAAAATTACCGCGGGCCAGGACTCCATCACCGACTTCATCGGCTTCCGCACCATCGAGACGCGCGGCACCAAAATCCTGCTGAACGGAAAGCCGATCTTTCTGCGCGGCGTCGACATCCACGCCGAGGCGCCGTATCGCACCGGCCGGGCCAACACCGACAAGGATGCGGAGACGCTGCTGGGCTGGGCCAAGGAGTTGGGCTGCAACTTTGTGCGCCTGGCGCACTATCCGCACGACGAGACCATGCTGCGCGCCGCCGATCGCATGGGCATCCTGGTGTGGTCGGAGAATCCGGTCTACTGGGCGCTGGAATTCGACAATTCCAACGTGCTCGCTAAGGCCTCGCAGCAGTTAGACGAGGAGATTGGCACCTCGCGCAATCATGCCGCTATTATCCTCTGGTCGATGGCCAACGAGACGCCCAGCAACGAGACCCGCACGCACTTCATTGAAACCCTCGCCAGCCGTGCGCGCGCCTCCGATCCCACGCGGCTCATCACCGCGGCGCTGCTGGTACGCGCGGAAGGGCACACCAAGATCATCGACGATCCCCTTGGTCAGGCATTGGATGTGATCGGCTTCAACGAATACATCGGCTGGTATGAGCAGCATCCCGAAGATGCGGATGCGACGGAATGGCGTGTCGATTACCAGAAGCCACTCATCGTGAGTGAGTTTGGCGGCGGTGCGAAGGCCGGCTTGCACGGCGGCGAGAACGAACGCTGGACCGAGGAGTTTCAAGCCAATATCTATCGCCATCAACTTCCCATGCTCAATCGCATTGCGCAACTTAGAGGCATGTGTCCATGGGTGCTGATGGATTTCCGCTCGCCTAACAGGCCGCTGGCGGGCATTCAGGATGAATTCAACCGCAAGGGACTCATCTCCGATCAGGGTCAGAAGAAGCAGGCGTTTTACGTTTTGCAAAAGGCTTATCAAGAGAAGACTGTGGGCAGGCCGGAATGAAATACACAGGTTTCTCCACAGCTAAGTTTGAAAAATAACTGCCCAGGTAGGCAAAACTGGCTTGGGTGAGTTATGCTTTCCCCTATGGCTAATGACTCTATCGTCGCCCTGATTGACGCGGAGATTGCAAGGCTCACGCAGGTTCGCTCACTGCTGGCCAGTTCCGGCAAAGTCGCTATCGCAACAACCGAGCCCAAAACCAGAAAGACAGCAGCAGGTAAAGTCAGAAAGAAGCGTGTTCTGAGTCCCGAAGCGCGCAAGCGCATTGCCGATGCGCAACGCAGGCGCTGGGCCGCTCAGAAGGCCAAGTAAGATTCACAGGTTCGGCATTTTCACTTCTGCTCTCAGTGAGGAAACATACACGAGCATCCCCCGAAGTGAGAAGCATTGGAAGCCAGCCTCCCTCCCCTGAGGCTACAGGCGATCCATACGCAACCTATAGCTAATTCTCAGTCGGAGCATACCGGCACCTATGCGCCATGAGTCTCTGTGTCTCTCTTCGCACCCATCGGCACAGGCAGGCTGCTGAGTCAAGCCAGCATAAGAAAGGCGCCTGAACTCAGCGAATAGCCTCTACCAGAACTCGACCGCCTGCACCTGCGGCGGGCCCGGATGGCTTTCGATCACCGCTTCCATGTTCAACTGTTCCCAGTTGGGCGGCGCGTTCTTGAGCAGCGTGTCGAGATACACAGGGTTATAGAGAATCTCGCCTGCGGCCTCTGTTCCTTCTTCCGAAATGCCGGCGGCAATGATGACCGGCTGTCCCGTGGTGCTATCGTGAATCCGGGCCACGATGGCGTAATCGCGCGACAGCTTCTGGTACGGCAGATCCCATGCCGTCGCCCAGGTGGTCTTGGCCTGGCTCTTGCGGTCGACAATCAGGGCGACTCCATCCTTCGACTCGAAGCCGAATCGCAGCTTCTGCGTCACGCGCAGCGTCCAGATATTGTCGAACGCTCCGATCAGCACGATGGGCCCCTCGCGTAACTGCTCGAAGGTTGCCGCGGAGGCTGGGACCACGCGGAATGCCTTGTGGCGGGTCTCGAGCGCGGCGGCAGTGCGGGTGAGGGTGACCACGTCGGCCAGCGCCAGGTCGCCGGAGAGATGCAGGCGGAAGTAAAGCGGCTCCGGCTTGGTTCCGGTCACCGGCGTATCCAGGGAGTTGATCGACCCGCTGTCGATGTTCTTGGCCGGCTCGCCCAGGCAATACGTGGCCGTGGTGGTACCCGCGGTAATTGGCGCCCAGAAACGATCGATGGTCGAAGGTGGCGGGTCGTCGTGAATGTGCATTCCGAAGCGAAGGCCGATAGCCCCGGCCACCAGGGCCACAACCAGCCCGGCCGCAACCAGCAGCCCCGTCCGTCGCCAGCTGAACCGCCGCGGCGCCTTGTCTCTGGCGGCGATCGGCTGCTCTGCTGGAGCGGCCGGCGCCACCGGCTCTGGTGCGGGCACAGGGATTGCCGGTTGCGGCACATGAAACAAAGGTACGTACGAACCGACCGGCAGCTCGAACACCGTCTCTCCCGAATGCGCGGAGTCGTAGTAATACTGCATCAGCCGCTTGCGCACCTCGCCGGCGGTGATGCGGACCACTGGATCGGCATTCGCGTCGTAGCTGGGAGAGCGGCCAAAGACCTCGATGCCGATGCTCCGCTCCTTGAGCTCCGCCGAGTTCCCTTTGAGCGTCTCCTCCACGGCATAAGCCAGCAGGGCCGGATAACGCTTGCTGTTGGCAAACAGCGGATGGGCCAGGAGCCGTCCCAATTGCTCGCGGATAGCTGCCGCCTCGGGAGCAGGAAGCGCTTCGGGGCTCTCGGGCGCGGATTTCGGCGCCAACGGCATTGCCAGCTCCTCAAATCAAGCTCAGCCCTGGAACCTGCCGTCGTCGGCCATTCTCACTGCAGGGTCCCTCCCTGTGCGGGAGGCGCTTCACTGCATCGGCTCCGGGGATTGCACACTTTGAGAGCGCCAACGCCAATGGGATTGAACTTTGTCTTCGGGCCATCTCCAGCAGCGAGAGTTACGGCGCAATCAACACGGCAGAAAGCCGTGTATTGCGTATGATACGTCCCCGAGAGTCGCCTGTCTACGAGTGCTTAAAGCGAACCAGAAGAGAGGCTTAATGAAGAATCGGCATCAATGCTACCCGATGGAACCTGTTGCCGCCCTTCCTGCCCCGAATATATTCGCAATCGGTCCAGAAAATGGGCATCGGGCGAGACCCGATTACCCGTTTTCTTGTGATTGCGGCTCCTCGCCCCTCCGGTTGGCCAGACCTGGACTCGATCCAGGCAGGAATGACCGGGGGGCGCTTTTTTTAAGGTCCCGTTTCCCGGCAGCTCCGTCAATTCGCCCGCAGGGCCACCGTCGGATTGATGCGCGAGGCGCGCCGCGCGGGAATGTAACCGGAAATCAGCGCTACCGCCAGCAGTGTCGCCACCACGAGGACATAGGTGGCCGCATCCCACGGCGAAGTGGCGAAGAGCAGCGAAGCGATCAGCCGCGCCACTACCAGTGAGGCCGCCGAACCCAAGAGGACGCCGGTTATCGCTAGCCGCAGGGTGCTTCGCAGAACCTCCTTCTGCACCCGGCCCATGGTCGCGCCGAGCGCCATGCGGACGCCGATCTCCTGGGTCCGCTGAGTCACCGAATACGAGATCACCCCGTAGATGCCCAGGGCGGCCAACAGCAGCCCAAGCCCGGCGAAGGAGCCAACCAGCAGCATGAAGAAGCGGCGCGGCGAGACGGAGTGGCTGACCAGCAGCGAGATCGGCTTGAACTCCGCAGCAGTCTGATTGGGATTGAGCTGGCGCAGCGCGTACAGCACACTGGTTGCATGGGACGCGGGGTCCATGCTGCTGCGCACAACTAACTGCACACCGCTGGGAACTTCCTGCGTTGCGGGGTAGTAGATCTGCCAGCCCGCGTCGCCTTCCACGCTCTCCTCGTGGACATCGTCGACCACGCCGACCACGCGAAGAGCGTCCCTGTTGCCGGTTTCGAGTTCCTTGTTCAGAGCGTCATGATCCTGCCATGGGCCCACTGAGGCCAGGAAGCGCGCGAACGACTTATTGATCATCACTACGCGTTCGCCGTTGGGGCCGTCGTCCCAGGTAAAGTCGCGACCGCGGATCCCGGTGCCCATGGCACGCAGGTACCCCGGCGTAATGACATAGACCAACGGGCCCGTTTTGATCTCGCCCTTGCCCCATTTTCTCCCCTTGGGGTTAGGCGTTCCCCATGCGCGGTTCTGTCCCAGCGGGAGATAGTCCACCATGCCCGCGGCCTCAACGCCGGGAATCGCGGATACCCGCGCAATCACCTGCTGGAAGATAACGCCGCGCCTTGCCGCGCTGAGTTTTCCATCCTTATCGTTGGGGACGCTGTCGTCATAGTTCACATTGATGGCCGCGGCCCGGGCAGGCTGGAAGCCAAGGTCGACGTTGAGCACCTTGAGGAAGCTGCGCAGCAGCAGTCCAGCGCCGACCAGCAGCACGCAGGCGAGCGCAACCTCAGTCACCACCAGCACGGCCCTGATCCGTTCGTGCCTGCGGCCCAGGCCCGTACCCACGCCGGAGTCCTTGAGCGATTCGTGCAGGTTGCCGCCGGCCATTCTCAATCCCGGAACCAGGCCAAAAAGGACCGCCGCGAATACCGCGATCAGCACCGTCCAGCCCAGTGCCGCGCTGTCAATGCGGACGCTGCTGAGCAACGGCAATGCGATCGCTCCCTGGTGCGCAAGCCACGCCACCAGAGCCAGGGCCAGACCCAGGCCTACGAGAGCGCCCGCGCCGGAGAGCACCAGGCTCTCGGTCAGCAACTGGCGCACAATGCGCGCGCGGCTCGCGCCCAACGCGCCGCGCATGGCAAACTCCTTGCTGCGTGAGGCTGCCCGGGCCAGCAGCAGGTTGGAGAGGTTAACGCAGGCGATGAGCAGGATCGCGGCCACCGCGGACCATAAGACGACCAGCGACCGGTGCAGCTTGCCGCTGACATACTCCTTCAGAGCTACGGGAACCACGCCGTCCTTCGCGTAGTCGCCGCACGATTGCGCATAGCGGTTGTTCCAGCACATATGCGGCGCCGCTGCGGCTGCGTCGCCACGCGCCTGCGCCAGACTCACTCCCGGCTTCAGCCGGCCAATCATCGTGACGATGTTTCCCCAATCGCGAGCCGGGCCATACAAACCGAGCGGCGTGAAGGCGTCGACCTTCGTGCCGGGCGCAAATACCGCTCCAAAATCGAAGGTCTTCGGCAGCACCCCAATCACCGTTGTCTGCTGCCCGTTGATGTCGAATGCCTTGCCCACAATCGCTGGATCGGCGTTGAATTGGCGCCTCCACCATGCATCGGTCAGCAACACGACTTGAGGTGACCCGCGCGCGTCGTCGGCTGTGAACAGGCGGCCCATGGCCGGCTGCACGCCCAGCACCTGAAAGAAATTCGCAATGACGTCGATGCTGGAGGCCGGCACCGGCGCGCCCCCGAGCGAAAGGTTCAGGTTACCGGGGCCGGAAAACGCAAAATATCCGGTCACATCCTGATAGGAGCGGGAATATGTGCGGAACTCGTCGTAGGCATCGGTGGAATAGGTCGCACAGGAGAGTCCGCAGGTGGTGGGCGGCGGCGCGATCCAAACCAGTTGCCGCGCGTCTGGAAACGGAAGTGGACGTAGCAGCAGCGTATTCACCACGCTGAAGACGGCGACGTTGGCGCCGATGCCGAGCGCCAGGATGAGGATGGCGACGATGGTAAAGCCGCGATCCCGGCTCAGTGTTCTTAATGTGTACCTCAAATCCTGCAACAGAATGTCGAGTTTCATCAGTCCACGCGCCTCCCGTTGTCGGTATTTCGCTACTTCCACGCTGCCGAATCGAATCATCGCCTGCCGCCGCGCCTTGGCCACAGACATTCCCTGGCTCAGGTTTTCCTCGATCGCCATCTCCAGATGGGCGGCGATCTCGGCTTCCAGATCCGCGTCTAGCGGCGGCTTGTGAAAGAAGGCCTGGAACCGCTCCCGGCTTCGCTTAAGCAGGCTCATGCGGCGTCTCCATTTTCAGTTCATTCGTTCCCCATGGCCAGCACGCGGTCCATTACGCCGGAAAGCCGCTCCCAGTAGCGGGCGTCCTCGGCAAGCTGGCCCTGCCCGGCCTCGGTGATGGCATAAAACTTGGCCTTGCGGTTGTTGTCGCTGGTACCCCAACTGGACGCAATCCACCCTCGCTGCTCCAGCCGGACCAGAGAAGCGTAGATCGTTCCCTGGTTCAGCAGCACCTCGTTGCCGCTTACCTGCTCGATGCGCCGGGCAATGCCGTAACCGTGCTGCGGCCCCATGACGGTCAGCGTCTGCAGCACCATCAGGTCCAGAGTTCCCTGTAAAAGATCGAGCTTTGCCCGTTGCATCGTTCCCTCCTGTGGGATAACCACAGTAGAATGCCACAAAAATCTGTGGGAATGCCACAGGAAAAATGTGGATCCGCTGGGACGCCCAAGCGCGGCTGTGGACGGCTCTCTCATGAGCCATCGCCTCGGGGAAAACGCGGCGTCAGGCGGGAGTGCGTCAGCCAAACCAATCCATCCGCTTCCCGTCTACAATGAGTACCGAAGCAACAAGGCAAGCTTGATGGGGTAACGCAATGCACCCACCGCCGGCGGGTCCTCTCCTTCGTGTGCCAATTCACACTCTGTCCGGGCGTTTCACGCTCCAGGCTGCGGCGCTGCTGCTGGTTCTCGCAGGCATTGCGCAGTACGCGTGGGCCGCAGCCCCGGCAACCACCACCACTTTGACGGTGACGTCGCGCGGAGCCGAAGTAACCTCGGTGGCCGCGGGAAGCGTGGTGACGCTGACGGCGATAGTGAACGCCGGGAGTTCGCCTGTGACCATGGGCCAGGTGAGCTTCTGCGATGCGGCGGCAACCTATTGCACCGACATCCATTTGCTGGGCACGGCGCAGTTGACCAGCGCGGGAACAGCCCGGCTGAGGTTTGTTCCAGGAGCCGGGAGCCACAGCTACAAAGCAGTCTTCGCAGGCACATTGAGCGCCGCCTCAAGTGCATCCGGCACATCCGTTCTGCTGGTCGCGATGACCGCAAAATACCCGACCACAACCAGGCTCGGGCAGAGCGTGAGCGACGGCAAATACACCTTGACAGCGACAGTCAAAGGTACGGGCGGGCCGGTTCCGCCAACAGGCGCGGTGTCGTTTTTCGAAACGAGCGACCATGACAAGCTGCTGGGAACTGCGGAACTGGGGACGGGAACAAAGGAGCTCGTCTTCCCCCGGTCGGCAATTCCGGAAACGGGAAAAGACTCCTCCTATCCCGTGGTCATAGGTGACTTTAACGGGGACGGCGTCCCCGACCTGGCAGTTGCCAACCAGGCCAGCGGCACGGTCACCATTCTGCTTGGCAACGGGAACGGCCAATTCAGCGAAGCGCGCGAAAGTCCGGTCACGGTCGGCAGCAAACCGGTTGCCATGGCGGTGGGAGACTTCAACGGGGACGGCACTGCAGACCTTGTCGTTGTGAGCGCCGGGACTGAGACGGCCAGCTCCAACGGCTTCGGTACCGTGACCATCCTTTTGGGCAACGGCGACGGGACGTTCAGCGCGGCTGCTAAGTTCTCGGCGGGGATGATACCGGCTTCCGTAGCTGTAGGCGACTTCACAGGAGACGGCATCCCCGACCTGGTCATCGCCGGCGCTTTGAACCCGGCCAGTGATCAAGCCGGCATCGTGACGGTGCTGATAGGCACCGGCGATGGATCATTTAGTGAATCTCCCGGGCTCCCGCTGACGGTGGGATCTGAGCCGGCATTTGTAGCGACAGGCGACTTCACAGGAGACGGCGTCCTCGACCTGGCCGTGGCCAATGCGGGCTCCGGCACGGTGACAATTCTTCTGGGCGATGGACACGGGAATTTTAGGCCCACGGCCGGGAGCCCGGTGCAGGTGGGCAGTGGACCCAATTCCATAGCGGCGGTGGACTTTAACGGCGATGGCAAGCTGGACCTGGCCGTAGCGAACTCCGTCAGCGGCACGGTGACGGTCCTTCTCGGAAACGGGGATGGGATGTTTACCCAAGCGGTCAATAGCCCGGTGCAGGTGGGCAGTGATCCCAGTTCCTTGGCCCTGGGAGACTTCAACCAGGACGGCGTTCCGGACCTGGCAGTTACCAACACGGGCAGCAACACGGTCACGGTCCTTGTGGGCAATGGGGATGGGACGTTCACGCAGGCGCCGAATGGCGGAGTACCCGTAGGCCGGAAGCCATCCTCCGTAGCGGTGGGCGACTTCACTAGGGACGGAATTCCTGATCTGGCCATCGGGAACGACGCCAGCGAGGTTAACGTGCTGCTGGCTCAACTGACGCAGACCGCAGACGCGATGATCGAAGACATCTCGCTCAACGGTCCAGGGCCGCACAAGATCGAGGCGAAATACGCTGGTGACAGCAACGACGACTCCAGCGTCTCCGGCATTCTCTCCATTACAGCTGCCGCGGAAACTCCAGTGCTTACGCCGGGCACGGGAGCCTACGCCACTGTAAAGACGGTCACCATCACCGATGCCACCCCCGGCGCAACCATCCACTACGCATTGCATGGGAGGACGCCGACCACATCTTCCAAGGAATACAAAGGCCCAATCAAGGTCTCCTCGACAGAGAGCATCAAGGCCATTGCCACTGCCACGGGCTACACCACCAGCGCCGTGGCTTCGGCCATTTATACCATCGACCTGCCGGTCACCGCGACGCCCACGTTTTCGCCGCCGGCCGGCCGCTTCACCGCTGTACAGATCGTCAAGATCGAAGACGCGACGCCTGGAGCATCCATCTACTACACCACCGACGGAGATATTCCGACCACAGCGTCCACCCTGTATACGGGGCCCATCCGGGTTGCAACCACCCTAAATCTCCGGGCCATTGCGGTGGCGCCAGACTACACCCAGTCCGAAGTGGCGAGGGCGAACTACGTCGTCACGCTGACCACGGCTACGCCGGTGATTGCGCCGCCGGGCGGCCCATATTTCACTCCGCAGGCCGTGACCATCAAGGATGCCACCCGCGGTGCGGCCATCTACTACACCACGAACGGGAAAAGGCCAACCACATCGTCCACGCTGTACACCGGCGCCATCCCGCTGACGTATTCCGCCGACATTCAGATCCTCAAGGCCATGGCCGTGGCGCCCGGCTACCAGGAAAGTGCCATCGTATCGGCTGCATACACCATTACGCCGCTCGTGGCCACGCCCACGTTTTCGCCACCCGCCGGCACCTACTCGAGCGCCACCACCGTTACCATCTCCGACAGCACGGAAAACACGGCGATCTACTACACCACCGATGGAAAAATCCCGACCTCTGCGTCCACCCTCTACAAAGCGCCCATCGATGTAACCGCTAATGAAACCATCCAGGCCATCGCCGTGGCTCCGGGCAACCAGCAATCCCTGGTGGCCTCGGCTACCTACACCATCACGCTCGGAACGGCAGCGCCGCCCGTCCTCTCGTCGACACCCGCTCTCAACGGCGCCGTTCTGGTGAGCCTGACTTCATCCACCTATGCGGCGACCGTCTATTACACGCTTAACGGATCGACGCCCAGCACCTCTTCCCAGATTTTTCAGGCGCCCTTTCTCGTCGCCTCCAACCTGACCGTCAAAGCCATCGCCGCCGCGCCGGCATTGGCAAACAGCCCCGTGACCACTCAGACCTTTGCGCCGGGCATTCCCTCGGGAACGCTGGTGTGGAGCGATGAGTTTAACAACTCAACCGGCGCCAACCTCGCTCCTAACCCGCAGGTGTGGACCTACGACACCGGCAACTCCGGCTTCGGCAACCAGGAACTGGAAAATTACTGCTCCTGGGGATCGGCCGCATCCCCATGCAGCCTTTCAAGCCCGAATGCGTATGTGGGCACCGACGGCTATCTGCACATCGTGGCGCGCCAGCCCTCGGCCGGCGTGTATACCTCGGCGCGGCTCAAGACCGAGAGCCTGTTCAGCTTTCAGTACGGCCGGCTTGAGGTGCGTGCCCGGGTGCCCGAGGCGCAGGGCTTCTGGCCCGCAGCCTGGCTGATGGGCAACAACATCGCCACCGTGAGCTGGCCGGACTGCGGCGAGCAGGACGTACTGGAACGGGTGGACGCCGCCGGCTCGCCCGACTGGAACGAGGGGTCGGTTCACGGGCCCAACTTCACCGGCGGGGCCCTGGGTACAACCTACTATTTTCCCTCCGGCCAGACGGCGGCGGGTTGGCATACCTACGGCATGATCTGGAGCAAAGGCAGCGTCGCCTATTATGTGGACGATCCCACCCAGCCCTATGTCACTTACACGCCCTCGAGCCTCCGGACGAGCGCAACTCCCGGCGCGGCGTGGCCGTTCGACCGGGGACAGGCCAACTTCATCCTCCTCAACCTGGCGGTGGGCGGCGATTGGCCCGGACCACCCAACTCCACCACGCCGTTCCCCGCGGAATACCTGGTGGACTACGTGCGGCTGTATACCACCTGAAAGCCGAGGCATTTGGAATCGTCAGTCGCCTCAGCTCAGCCCACTCATCACCAGCATGCGCGGCTCGGTCATCTCTTCAATGGCGAAGCGGATGCCCTCACGGCCAAATCCCGACTCCTTGACGCCGCCGAAGGGCATAGGATCGAGCCGCCAACTGGGAGTGTCGCCCACGATCAGCGCGCCCACCTCCAGCTCGCGGTAGGCGGTGAGGATGCGTCCCGCATCGCGGGTCAAGAGGCCCGCCTGCAAGCCATACTTCGAGTGGTTCACGTCGGCTAGCGCCTGCTCAAAGTCCTCGTACGGCTCGATCGCCACCACTGGGCCAAAGACTTCTTCGTCGCGCACCTTCATGCCCGGCTTGGTTGCGGTCAGGATGGTCGGCGTCACCATGGAGCCGTGCCGCTCGCCGCCGGCCACCAGCTTGGCGCCCGCGTCCAGGGCTTCCTTGACCCAGGCCTCCACGCGCTCCGCATCGCTGAGCCGGATGAGCGGACCCACGTCGGTCGCGTCCTCAGAGGGATTGCCCGACACCAGCTTGGCGGTGATATCGACCACCTTCCACAAGAAGGTCTGGAAGATGCTGCGCTCCACAAACACGCGCTGCACACTGATGCACGACTGGCCGGCAAATCCGAAGGCTGCATGCGCCGTGCGTTCCGCTGCGGAGTCCAGGTCGTGCCAGTCGCCGTGCACGATCAGCGCGGCGTTGCCGCCCAGTTCCAGCAGCACCCGCTTGCGGCCGGAGTGCACCTTCAGGTCCCAGCCCACCTTGGCCGAGCCGGTAAAGCTGACCAGCTTGATGCGGTCTTCTTTTTCCGCCATCCAGGCGGTGTCGGCGTTGTTCAGCGGCAGCACGGCCAGCGCCTCGCCCGGCCATCCCGCCTTCAGAATCACTTCGCCCAGTGCCAGCGCGGTAAAGGGAGTCTGCGGCGCCGCTTTCAGAATGACCGGGCAACCGGCGGCCATTGCCGGAGCCACCTTGTGCGCCACCAGGTTCAGCGGAAAATTGAACGGTGTAATGGCCAGTACCGGGCCTACGGGAAACCGCTGCACCAGCCCCCAGCGGCCCTCGTTGCCCTCGGTCAGGTCCAGCGGCAGGCTCTCGCCTCCCAGCCGCGCGGCCTCTTCCGAGGCGGTTTTGAAAGTCATGACGGCGCGGTCGACCTCGGCCCGCGCCAGCCTTACCGGCTTGCCGGCCTCGGCCACAATCAACTGCGCAAATCGCTCCTTCTGTTCGATGAGCGACGCAGCCACGTCTTCCAGAATCTCGCGGCGCTTCCAGCGCGGCAGCGCGCGGGTCCGGCGCAGGCTGGCCACGGCATGGTTCACGGCCTGGCGCGCATCGGCCCGGGTGGCCACGGTGACCCGCCCCACCAGCCCCTGATCCCACGGCGAGTGAACCTCCAGCGTGTCTCCATCCGTCCACTCCTTGCCGCACAACAGAAATCCCGTCTGTGTTCCCGGACGCATCTTCATGGTCTTGGCGCTCCTGTCGCAGGTGCCTACGTTCCTGATGGTAAATAGCCAGGGCGGGTTGAGGATACCGAGGCGGCGCTGGTATTCCCAAGTGGGACCGGCGCTCACGAAGGTCCAACTCAGGCGGCGTGGGCGACGGCGGCGTTCCGCGTAATGGCCACCACTGTAATGTCGTCGGACTGGCCGAAATGCTTGGCTTCTTGGACAATGTCGGCGGCGGGCTGGGTGGAGACGGCTTTGGCGCGGTCGAAGCCGAAGAGCTCGCCCTTCTGGTTCTGCGCCTCGACCACGCCGTCGGAGTAGAAGGTAAGCCGGCTTCCGTGGGCGAGATGGAACTGGATGGGCTCATAACTCGCGCCGCTTATCACGCCCAGTGGCAGTGCTCCGGGTAACTCGACTTCTTTGCCGTCGAGATAGGGCGATAAGTGGCCGGCATTGGCGACGGTGACCCAGCCGTCGGCGGTGATGTGGGTTGCGAGGGCGGTAGAGAGACTTCCGCTGCGGCTGATGAGACGTTCATTGAGATTGGCGAGCAACTCGGCGGGGTCTTTGGTGTAATCGGCCACACCGCGGATCGCCCCCACCAGCACAGAGACCAGCATGGCGGCGGGCAGGCCTTTGCCGGCTACGTCGCCGACGATCACAAGCAGCCCGCCGTGGCCTGCCGGCAGAATCTGAAAGAAGTCGCCGCCGACCTGCTGCGCGGGCTGGTAGACGGATTCAACAGTGAAGCCTGGAACTGTCTCGACAGCTTCAGGCAGGATGACCCGCTGCACCTCGCGGGCGGCGGCCATCTCACCCTCCAGCACCGCCTGCCGCCGGCCCATGCGCGTAGAGCGGAGCAGCATGATGATCGCCAGCGAAATCGTGGAGAGTATCCCGGATACATCGTTGAGCGAGAAGGCAAATGGGCCGGCGGGAAAGCGATCGATCAGGTTGAGCCCGCGGAGAGCAAAGTCGCGCCATCCGGGGATCTGAAACAGCGCGCCCAGGCCCATCTCGGTATAGATATAGAGACTGAACAGAACGATGGGTATCAGCAGGATGCCTGCTTCGCGATTTCCGCGGCGCCAGTGGATGGCAAGTACGACGGGTACGATGACGGAAATCAGAACGACGAGAGGCAGATTGCTGAAAAGCTGAAGGGACGGAGACGAGGTGAACAGGACTCCTTGCAGGCCGCTGAAGGCGTTCATGATGCCGGCAAAGATGAGAAAAATGCGCCAGCGCCAGCCAATGCGCTGATGAACGAATGAGAAGTAGAGACCAGCTATAACGTAAGGAGCGCCCAGGCGGAGCGGCGCAGTAAGAATCAGCCAATGGATCGGGATGTTGGTGAATGCGGAGATCGCTTGCGGCGCCGACTCCAGAAGGGCTAGAAGGCCGGAGGCCGCAATCCACAGGTACTCCGTGTTGCGCCGCTGAGCGGAGAAGAGCACCAGAGCCACCAGACCAACGCCAAAGTTGAGCAGGCGATCGAGCCAATTCATCGAGTTTGCGCCGATTACGGCGAGCCAGTCGTCGCGGTAAAGTGTGCTCTGCTGCCCAAGCGTCAAATTGCTTGCGTAGAATCCGGGGTTCTGGGCGCTCCAGTCGATCATCGATAGATGAACGCGCATGGCGATCAGCAGGGCGCCGGTCGCGAGGAGCCGGTCCGGTATGGGCGCAAGAATGCGCGCGTCTGCGGTGTATCCCACATAGGGCGCCACCTGACCCGAAGCAATCAGGCGTTCCCCGTTGACATAGATTTCGAACGCGCTGGAAATGTCCTGCTCGCGCAGCGCCAGACCCGATTGTTCCGGAGCAACTTCGACGCGCTGGCGACCCAGGATCAGCTCAGAGCGGCCTTGCTCAGGGCCGGTTTGGTCGGGGCTCACTTTGACGCGCAGCCGGTACCAAATCACCTCCGGCCGGCTGTACCTGAAGACCGATGTGAGTTGTTCGTGCGGGTCGAAGAGAGTCCATTGAGAGTCGTCGAAATCGGGGCGGGCATAGGCCGGGTCGTCGCCGGCGCGGACCAGCCAGGGGCCGTCGAGATCTGCGGGTTTGCGAAGATTGACGGCGTCAAAGCTTTGGGCTCGGAGAGTGGGCCCGGAAACACCTGCACCAAGGCCGGCGGACAGGACGCAAAGCCATGGCAGGCATAGAAGAGCGCGACGGGCCAGAAGAGTCAAGCGGCCTCCTAAGGGCACTGTTCCAAGCTATCACTCCAATGGAATTGAATCCCAGTTGAATCTCCCTGACGCGACGGGGGACAAAGCATCGTCCGACAAGCGGGCCACGCGGTGCGATACACTCCTGCCTATGATTCACGACGGCCGCAGCCGCAAACTTCCCTTCGATCCCCAAGTGGCGCTGGCTTATCTGCGCGCAAGTGATCCCAAACTGGGCGCGCTTATCGACCGCGCCGGCCCTTTCACGCTCAAGCTCGATCCCGCGCCCTCGCCCTTCGAGTCGCTTCTCGAATCCATTCTCTACCAGCAGTTGCACGGCAAAGCCGCGGCGACAATTCACTGGCGCATGCGTGAATACTTCGGCGGTGATCCGGCGCCACAGCTCCTCCTCGATACGCCGGATGAACCGCTGCGCGCCGCAGGCATCTCCGGCAACAAGATCAAGGCGCTGAAAGACCTGGCTGCCCGCACCCTCGACGGCACCGTGCCATCGCATGCGGCCATCAGGAGAATGTCCGACGCCGACATCGTGGAGCGGCTCACGGCGGTGCGCGGCATCGGCCCCTGGACGGTGGAGATGCTGCTGATCTTCCGCATGGGCCGGCCGGACGTGCTGCCGGCGACCGACTACGGCGTGCGCAAGGGCTATGCTCTGACCTTCCAGCGCGTGCCCAAGACGCGCCCGCTCGAAGCCAGCGATCTGCCCAAGCCGGATGTGGTCTTCAAGCGCGGGCAGCGCTGGGCGCCGTACCGCTCTGTGGCCAGCTGGTACCTGTGGCGGGCCTGTGACCTGGCCAAAGGGGCGCCGCCTGCCGGCCGGTCAAGCAGAACCTAGCGCCGGTAGAGCCGAAGGTGGTACGTTCCCACCAAAGTTCCATGCCAGGGGAGTATTCAGTCCCAGCTAAAGCGGTTTATTATGGGCAGGCCCTAAAGAAACAGGCAAATGGTCGCGCCTGAGACGGGCAGAAAACTTGGGCGCTGCCGCGCGACCCGGCATCCGATGGGAATCCTTCATGGCCGCAAGTAAACGTTTTATCTGTATTCATGGCCACTTTTACCAGCCGCCCCGCGAGAATCCCTGGCTGGAGACGGTGGAAATTCAGGACAGCGCCGCACCTTATCACGACTGGAACGAGCGCATCTGCGCGGAGTGCTACGCCACCAACGGCGCCGCCCGCATCGTGAACGTCAAGAACCAGATCACGCGCATCGTCAACAACTACGCGCGCATCAGCTTCAATTTCGGGCCCACGCTGCTGAGCTGGCTCAAGGAGAACGCGCCCCGAACCTACCGCATGATCCTGGACGGCGAGCGCCGCAGCCGCAAGAACTTCCGCGGCCATAGCTCGGCCATGGCGCAGATTTACAACCACGTCATCATGCCGCTGGCCAGCGGCCGCGACCGCCTCACGCAGATCCGCTGGGGCATTGCCGACTACGAGCACCACTACGGTACGCCGCCCGAGGGCATGTGGCTGCCGGAGACCGCGGTGGACACCGAATCGCTTGAGCTGCTGGCCCAGCACGGCATCAAGTTCACCGTGCTTGCGCCCTACCAATGCAAACGCATTCGCCCGCTGAAGGACAACGCCAGCTGGACCGACACGCCCAACGCCAGCGTTGATACCACCCACCCTTACCTGGTGCGTTTCGACTCCGGAGTCGCGATCGCCGTCTTCTTTTACGATGGCCCCACCTCTCGCGCCATCGCCTTTGAGGGGCTGCTGAACTCCGGCGAGACCTTTGCTGCGCGGCTCAAAGCGGGCTTTCGCGATAACGCGCAACCGCAACTGGTGCACGTGGCCACCGACGGCGAATCCTACGGGCATCATCACAAGCATGGCGAGATGGCGCTGGCCTACACGCTGCTGCTGCTAGAGAAGGACAAGAACGTCAATCTCGCCAACTACGGCAGCTTTCTCGGTCAGTTTCCGCCCGAATACGAAGCCGAGATCGTCGATAACACCTCATGGAGCTGCGCGCACGGCATCGAGCGCTGGCGTTCCAATTGCGGCTGCAATGGCGGCAAGCCCTACAACCAGCTTTGGCGCGCGCCTCTGCGGCAGGCTCTCGACGAATTGCGCGACGCCGTCGTCCCACTCACTGAGCAGGAGGGAGCCAACCTGTTCAAGGACGTGTGGGCAGCCCGCGACGGCTACATCGAGGTGGTGCTCGACCGCAGCCCCGAATCGGTGGATCGCTTCCTCCGCGCGCATGAGAGCCACATTCTTTCGGAAGCGGAGCGCGTGCGCGCCCTGCAATTGATGGAGCTGCAGCGCCACGCCCAGCTCATGTATACCAGTTGCGGCTGGTTCTTCGACGATATTTCGGGCATTGAAACCGTTCAGGTCATCATCTATGCCGCGCGCGTGCTGCAACTGGCGGAGTTGCTCTTTGCCGACGCGGGTGCGGCCCTCGAACCGGCATTTCTGGCCCGCATGGCGGAGGCCAAGTCCAACGTCGCCAGTGCCGGCGACGGAGCCCAGATTTACAGGGCCAGCGTCGCATCTCTCGCGCTGGGCCTGCAAGAAGTTGCGGCCCATTACGCCATCAGCTCAATCTTCTCTTCGTTTGCCGAGGAGACCGATCTCTTCTGCTATCACGTGCGCCGCATCTCCCAGGAGGTCTTCACCTCCGGCCGCGGACGGCTGGCACTGGGCCGGGTTCACGTCGCCAGCGGCATCACCGGCGCGGAGCAGAGTTTCTCGTTTGCTGTTCTGCACTTCGGCGATCAGAACATCACAGCGGCGGTCAAGCCATACGCGGAGGCGGACGCGGCTGAGTTCACGGCCTTCTCAGCCAAGGCCTCCGAACTGGTGCAGCGCGCCGAGTTCCCCAAAGTCATTCGCCTGCTCGACAAGTCCTACGGTCAACTGGACTACTCGCTCACCTCGCTCTTCACCGACGAGCAGCGGCGCATCGTCAAGCTTATTCTCAACTCAACGCTGTGGGACATCGAGAATTCGCTCACCACCATCTATGACGATCACGCCAGCCTGCTGCACTATCTGTCGCAGGCCGGGCTGCCTAAGCCGCCGGCGCTCTTGCTGGCCGCGGGCTTCGCCATTAATGCGGGGCTCAAGAGGGCTTTGGAGTCGGAGCCCATCGACCAGACCATGCTGCGCTCTTTCCTGCAACTGGCCAAGGCCGACCAGATCCCGCTCGAAGTGCCCATGCTCTCGTATATCTCCGACCAGCGCATGAAACGCGCCATGATCGAGCTGCAAATGTCCTCGGGCTCATTTGAGATCCTAGACCGCGCTCTCACGCTGGCCCGCTGCCTGATTGAACTGCCCATCGAACTGAACCTGTGGCAGGCGCAGAACATCTGGTATGAGATTCTACGCACCTCAGACTACTCGCTCACCTCGTTGAGCGACGAAGACCGCCCGCGCTGGGATAAGAGCTTCACGGAGCTCGGCAGCTGTCTGTCCATTGACTGCGCCTCGATCAGCGCCCAGGACCCCTCCGTCGCCACCACCGGCGACTAGCGCCTTGAGTCGCTCACCAAGCGGGTGCCCCAGGCCCTCCGCTGCGGCGGAGAGACTTGGGAGTTCACAGACCTCGATTAGCCCCTTCCTGCCGGCCTTGTTTTTTCTGACCACAAGCCGCCCCCTGCCCGTTACCATGAAGGCGGCCCACCCATGAAGAAGCTTCCCCTTCTCCTGTTCGTCCTGCTGCTTGGCGTCTGCGGATCGCTGCGCGCGCAGAGCTTCGATTTCAGCAGGAATCCTGCTCCGGCGATGTCGCTCGACGGGCTGTGGCGCTTCCATCCCGGAGACAACCTGGCGTGGGCCGACCCGCACCTCGACGACTCCCAATGGCCGCTGCTGCGGTCAGGCCAGGACTGGGCCGAGCAGGGCTACAAGGGCATGAGCGGGTACGGATGGTACCGCTTTTCCGTGGTGCTGCCCGCGGGACTGGATGACATCTCCATCACACTGCCGCGCTTCAATACGTCCTACGAGCTCTATGCCGATGGAAGCCTGATCGGCGCCTACGGCAGGATGCCGCCGCACATTGTTGCCTACACCGATTGCGGGCTCAGTCAGACTTATAGGCTGCCTCGCGGCCTGCTTCGCAATGGGACGGCTCCTCAACAGATCGAGATCGCTATCCGGGTCTGGCTTTGGGATGTCGATCAGCGGAAGATGGGAGGTGGACCGGCGAACGGCGGAAGCCTGATCGGCGACAGCGGCGCGGTGGAGCGCCAGCATGCCACCTACTTCTCTGCGACCCTGTTCCATTATTCCCCTGGCATGCTTGTGCCTCTGCTGGAGCTTCTGGCTGTCTTTGGCGCGTTCTTTCTTTTCCTGCAGCGGCGCTCGGAGCGCGAGTATCTGTGGTTCGGTATTCTGATGCTTGCCCGGGCCAGCTACGATGTCGCGATCCTGGTTCAGGACTTCACCGTCGTGCAGCAAATCGTGATCGACTCGACGCGCGTCTCGCTTGCGTTTGTCGTGGCTCCGGTGGCCGAGTTGTTCTTCTACCGGCAACTGCTCAAGCCTGCGCGGGAGGGCTGGTTCCGGCTTGCCCTGGCCAGCGTGCTGTTGATCGTGCCGATTGCGATTTCATTCGCCCATCCGCTTCCGGGGCTGCACGGCACCTTGCTCCATGTGGGGATTGGTGCCTTTTCCCTTCCCTATTATTTGTGGGTCCTCATTCTGCTCTTCAAGCGCGCGCGGCAGAACGTGATGGACGCCCGGCTTCTGCTGGCTCCGGCCCTGCTGCAGAAGCTGGCCCAGATTTGGAATCGTTATGGAGCCATCACGTATTCGCTTGGGTGGCAGCACAAGTTTGGTTGGTTGACGCAGATTATCACCGAACCGGTGCGCATCGATCTCAACCAGCTCACCAACACCATCTTTCTGCTGGCTGTCTTCGCGATTCTCATGCGGCGCTTCACGCGCACGCGCAGCCAGGAGGAGCGGTATGCGAGCGAAGTGCATGCCGCGCGCGAGGTGCAGCAATATCTGATTCCCGCTCATCTGCCCGCAACGCCGGGTCTGGCGATCGAGAGCGTCTACCGGCCTTCGCGCGAGGTCGGTGGCGACTTCTTCCAGGTGCTGCCCGTCGAAGCGGGCGGCAGCGTGCTGATCGTGGTGGGCGATGTGGCCGGCAAAGGCTTGCAGGCCGGCATGCTGGCGACCCTGATTGTGGGCGCGGTCCGTGTGGCGGCGAGCTTCACTTGCGATCCGGCAAAGATCCTCGCCCTGCTGAATGAACGCCTGCAAGGGCGCGGTCTGGTGACATGCCTGGCTCTACGCATCGACCGCGACGGAAGCGCCAGCCTTGCCAATGCCGGCCATTTGCCGCCTTACATGAATGACCGCGAACTGCCCATGGAAGGCGCACTGCCGCTCGGCGCCGCACCCGGCATCGAGTTTCCGGTGATGCACTTCAAGCTGGCGGAAAGCGACTCGCTGATGCTGATGTCCGATGGCATCGCAGAGGCGCAGGACGCCGAGGGCCGGCTCTTCGGTTTCGACCGCATTGGGGGTATGCTGCGGGACAAGGCAACCGCATCGGCCCTGGCCACTGCCGCGCAGGACTTCGGCCAGGAAGACGACATCACCGTGCTCACGCTTGAAAGGACGGTGCCCGCATGACACTTTCATTGCTGGTTGCGGAAGCAGTGACGGAGTTGCAGCAGTTGTTTCCGCCGGTACCACTGATTGAGCAGGTACACCGCACGCCACTGCTGATCTTTGGCGTGCTGGAGTGCAGCCTCGCGGTCGCGTTCCTGGCCCTATGGCGGGCCGCCCTTGATTACCGCGTCTTTCGCAGCCTGGGCATCTTCTACGCCCTCGTCGGCGTGGAACAGTTCCTGCAGTACTTCGGAGGGTTTAATCCGCTCGTATGGTCGTTGAGAGCCATCGCCGTGGCCGTGCTGGTGGAAGCGGCGGGCGAGGCGATGGATTTGCCGCGCCGAGGCTGGACGCGCTTGTTCTGGCCGGTCTACGTGTTTGCCGGCATTGCCACGTGGTTTCCGTCCATGGCGTTCGTCAACGATCTCCCTCCACTTTGCTCTGAGGTCTTGCTTGGGATTCTCATCGCGCAGGGATTCCGCCGCGGCAACCGCAGCGACCGGATGGTGGCTGCTGCGTTTACCGTCCATTTCACAGTGCGCCTTACGATTTCAAACTCTTTCCAGCACCTGACCGGGCTGAAGAATTACTTCGCCATCGGCGGCTGGCAATGGCAGTACACAACCTGCACACTGACGCTGTTGGGTGCGGTCACGCTGACCATCCTCGTACGCGACCTGATTCACGACCGCAACGAAAAGCAGCGCCTGGCGGCGGAACTGGCGGCAAGCCGAGCGGTACAGCAGGTGCTCATCTCGAGAGAGACTCCGGCAGTTCCTGGCTATCGGATTCAATCGGTTTATAAGCCCTTCGGTGAAGTCGGTGGCGACTTCTTTCAGATTCTGCCCCGGCCAGACGGCAGCGTCCTCATCGCCATCGGAGATGTGAGCGGCAAGGGCATGCCTGCCGCCATGATGGTGAGCCTGCTGGTGGGCACGCTGCATGCGCTGATAGAAGGCGCAACCAGCCCGGCGCAGTTGCTTGAGGGTATGAACCGGTGCATCCAGGGGCGCAGCCCCGGCGGCTTCACCACCTGCCTCATTCTCCACGCTGCCGCGGACGGCACAGTTACCTTTGCGAACGCCGGCCACATCCCGCCTTATCGGAACGGCGTAGAAGTGGATTGCGAGAACAACTTGCCACTTGGACTCGACGCGCGAACCGTGTACGTTGAATCCACCCTGCATCTCAAACCCGGCGACCGGCTCACCTTGCTCACCGACGGCGTAATCGAAGCGCGCAGTCAATCCGGCGAACTGTTCGGCTTCGAGCGCACCGCGGCCATCTCCAACCAGGCAGCGGAAAAAGTGGCGCAAGCCGCGCAGGTCTTTGGCCAAGAGGACGATATTACGGTGCTCACGGTGGCGCGGATGGCGGTGACGGCATGAGAAGGTCCGCCACTCTAATGCTCCTTCTGCTTGCGAGTGCGAGCGCGGTAGTATGCGCCCAGCCAGCCGCTCCTTTGCCAGACTCGCCGGAGGTGCTCACCGTCGATCGGGCACATGCGCAAGACTGGAGCCGAGA